>VTLG01009394.1_pt1 | contig 36376 bp, 70 predicted proteins | sample 4694571 | NCBI WGS metagenome assembly VTLG01 (sample SAMN12604809, study PRJNA352737) | marine metagenome | biome: ENVO:00000447; feature: ENVO:00000209|ENVO:00000569|ENVO:01000036; material: ENVO:00002151; isolation source: viral sequences binned using virsorter ...
TGTTATTCCGACAATAAGTATGGGTACAGTAGTCGTAACAAAAATTATTTCTAGTGTAGATTTTAATAAGTTAGGTTTTGGCCACCCATTCGGTCCTTGTTCACTCACAATCAGGCTCCTCCTCTGTTGATATTTCTTCTTCTTCCCCAGTTTCATTGTTGGTAATCGTGACTTTTACGACATGTGGCGTCTCAGTCATTGAAACTATCGGAAAAGGTGATTCCTCTCCATTGACATAGGTTCTCACTGTTGTTGTTTGTCCGAATACACTATTTCCTAGAAATAATAGACCGAACACTAGCACAATCACTTTGATATGATTGATTATAAATTGTTCATGTGACATTTTTACACCTCTTACTGTTTGGTTTTCTTTTACAACGATAAGTGCCATGACTTACAGTTTTATGTTCATTGACCATCTTACCACTTCCATTTTTCTTTGCCTTTGGTACAAATGGTATCGCTGACTTACTCATGTTTTCTCTCCATATTTAAATACATATTTTGACCATAGATAACTACGAATAATACTCACTACCATGAATATAATCGCAAGATGTAACATCGCCCATACTTCAATGTATATGCCATAGAATGGAAATATAGTCAATTGTATAATGATAGACAATACTAGTCCGCTACCTATGTCTAATGTGCGATGTATTAGATGTTTTGTATTAGTCATTGGTATAGTCCTTTAGTCCTAAGTTTTCTTTTAACATTTCTTGTTCCATTTTATCCGATATCTCTGGCAATGCCTCACCAAGTGTATGTGGTATACTTCTTCTTTTGTATTTTCCTATACCAAGTTCTTGTTTGAGATAGTCATATTCTTTTGAAAATCTGTCTATACGATGGTCTCTGCCACCAGTAGTAAAACTGTCAATATATTTCTCAATCTTTTGTTCTTTTTCTTTCGTTGTTGGTTTGATTTTAAGTATGACTGTATAGGTGTATTGTAATTCTTCTATTTGATTACCATAGTCATCTGTGACTTGTGAGTTTGCAAGCGGATGATTTTCAATCAAGGCAAAATCAATGCCCTCACAAGATTTGAGTTCATCATATTCTTCTTTGGTTAGGTCATTTAGTCGGTATGTTTTGTCCATGATAAATCGGTGGGCAGTTTTGATTTGTGATACTTACTATTTCATATCGAATGTTGTTCACAATAGTATTCTGGCACTACCCTAGCCTGTAGCAGTTTAACGACTTACTGGTCAAACTTTCGGAAACTGGTCTATTATTTATACAAAATGTCATGACTTATTAGATTTTTTTTCTCTAAATGCTCTGTCCATTTCCATCATACTATCACGAACTTTGTCGAATTGCCACTTCTCGAAAATCTCTTGCACTTCTTCCGCTTCGATTCCGATAAAATTAGCGATACGATTAAACTCAGTCCACTGTTCTTGTTCAGTCATCACTATTGGGTCTATGGATTCAGCAAGTTCATCCACAACCCTAAGTTCTAACTCTGTATATCTTCTTTTATCAATCATTAGAGAACATTATATAATATTCAACAGAATATGTCAAGACATATTTTCTAGAGCTTTCGTAAATCTGTTCGCATGAGAGCGTTCTGCCTTGGCAAGTGTCTCAAACCAATCCGCTACTTCATCAAAACCCTCATCACGAGCAGTTTTTGCCATGCCAGGATACATATCTGTATACTCATGTGTCTCACCAGCGATAGCAGCTCTTAAATTCATTTTTGAATCACCTATAGGTTCGCCAGTCGCTGGGTCACCACAATCTTTTTCAAGATATTCTAAATGACCATGTGCATGTCCTGTTTCACCCTCTGCTGTGGAACGAAATACTTGTGCGACATCGTTTTCACCCTCTACATCTGCCTTAGCAGCAAAATATAGATATCTACGATTTGCCTGTGATTCACCAGCAAAAGCGTCTTTTAGATTTTGTTCTGTTTTTGTACCTTTGATACTCATATCAATTACTCCTATATTATTTTCACCTTTCTACGATTGGCAAGATGTGCCTCTCTTATTTCTTCTTTACTCTGTCCATGATATTCTACAGCATGATGTCTTTCTATCATCACTCTAGAAACCCTTGCTCCTTTTACAGAAAAATCACCAAGTATACGACCAAACTTACCTTTAGCGTCATATTTCATAGTGATTAATTTCACATTATCATCATCCAACAAAACTTTTAGTTCTTCTTTTGCTAATAATCCGAATCTTTTTTCTACTTTGTCTCTAGTTCTTGATTCTGGCGTATCTATTCCTTGTATTCTAACTCTTTCCTTGTGCAACCAGACACCAAATCCTAAATCTATATCTACATCTACTGTGTCACCATCAACCACTCTAATTACTTTGCATTTGTATTCGTACATTACTCTACCTTTCCTAAATCATCATCCCCAAGTTCATATACCATGTCTTTGGCATGTTCTTCAAGTGATTTTTGCACTTCAGCTGCCTTCTCTGGATTTTCCTGTTCTGAGTTTGCTCTAGACTTTGAGTAATTACCCTCTTTGGATAATGCAATTAGTCTATCTGTCATTTGTATTGCACCTTGAATTGCTTGTACTTGATTTCTAGCGTTCTGAACAGCGCCTCTTGCATTTGCTAAATCTATCACTAGATTATCTCTTTCTTTTTGTAAAAGTTTTTCATCTATCGTTTTTGCCATAATATACTCCTAACCTTTTCCATCATCTTCTTCAAAATAGTGTATCTTAACACCATCTCTTTCTTTTGTTATTTTTTTCACCCCTTTATTTGAGGTGGCACTTCTAACAGTTTTACCTACATTCACTGGTAGTCCTTTTTCCTCTGGTGGATAAAGTCCTAATTCTTTTCTATATGACATATTAGCGGATATCAACAATAGCACTGCTAATGGGTCAAATACAAATATTAATAATAATATCACATATCGTACAGTATTGTCAAGATAATTTTTCGCCTCATCTCCATATATTAGAGCAGCAATATACTTGATAGGCCCCACTTCTACCTCGAAATTCTTGACCTCTAATTCATACTCTGATTTCTTATCTAACAATTTGTCTATATTGTTCTCTGCCTTTGTGATGATATCATTTAATTGTTCTCTATCGGCAGATTGTTTCTTTCTCTCCTGTAATCTAGAATCATCAAAAAATCCATAATCAGTTTTGTCTAGTGTAATATCCATCTCTTGAATGTTTTTTTCTGCTCTATCTATTTGTCTTTGTTCACTTTTGATACGATTATCAATTCTTTCTATCTTGACTGATATCTCACTTGTGTTGATACCAGCGTCAATATGTGACTTTGATAGAAATCCATAGATTCCCATACTGGTGATTATCATCAATATCACAATAGCAGAAACTAGATATGTTCTTAACAATATGCCAGTATCTTTCCAATGAGTATACACCCAAGAGGCAGCGACAAGTTTACCAATCTCTAAAACTACACCCATAATAATTATTGGTATCACAGCCGCAGAAAAAATAGTTGTCAATCCGATAATCGAATACCAAGCGGCAACTCCAGCGATTAACAATGATGTTATAAATGTGAGTAATGATAATTTCATCTTCTATTTATATGGAGCCATCTGAGGGATTCGAACCCACGACCTATAGTTTACAAAACTATTGCTCTACCAACTGAGCTAAGATGGCTTTTTGTCCATATATTGTACAAAATCCACTACATAGTGTCTAATAGCGGATTTATGACATTTTAATATCTTCCTATATCAACCTATCACTTGCCCTAAAAAAATGGATTTTTGAGGGGTTCTAGGACTTCATTTTTCGCCCAATGGGTCAAAAATCACTGTTTTACTATCTCAAAGTAAAATTTGTTGTCTTTTTCTTCACTTTTGACTAATTCGTGATTTAGTGAATTACAAAGCGATTCTATATCAGAAACAGCGCCTGGGTCTGTACTAATTAATTCTAAACTTTCGCCTATTTCCATCGTATTCAATTCTTTTTTTGCCTTAATTATTGGTATTGGACAATTGAATCCACTTGTGTCTAATTTTCTCATACTAACTCCTTAGTTCGTACATGTATATATGTTTCGGTAAAGTGTCTCTGTAATATGCCTGTCCACTATCAACAGCAGCTTTAACTTTCCTTGCATATGGTCTATCGTTTCTAATTGTTTTTTCATGATATAATTTTTTATCCCAAACGATTACTTTACTTGGTTGTGTCATACCCAAGTGTTTAAAATTACTTGCCTTGTATATTCCACCCTCATGATTATAAGTCTTGTCAGCATAACTAATTACTTTCTTGATGTCTGTATTATTTTTCATCCATCGTAAAGTTCTACCTATAAAATAACTTTCTGTATTTTTAGGTGTGTCATCTATACAGCATAATCTTCTTAGTTCTATCAGATGTTTTTCTTCACTTACATATTTTTTCCAAACACCTGCCATGCTTATCCAACCATACATCATAGCACCTATCAAGTCACCCTTGTCTAATAACTTAAAACAATAAGGTGAGTTAACACCATTGACATTATTAGAATAATGCCAGTATTCTATGAATTCTTTTATCTCTTGTCTGTCACATGGTGTGACAACGAAATCTTTGACACTCATCAGTAAGTATATACCTTTGGTTGTGATTCATATAATTTATTGTATTCTTCTTCTGATATTAATTTAGCGTCTGCCATAGGATAATCACTACTAACACCTATTGTTGTAGCGAATCTACCCATGTTAGATTTAAATAATCTTGACTTTGTTTGTTCCCATTTTTCATTTTTATACTCATTTGGTTTATCATTAGTTTTTTGAGGGAATATTTTTGGATTCTGAGGATTCATCTTCTCTTGCCAGTCGCTGGGTCTTCTGTCTCTCTTTTTGTCAACACTTGTAAACCACTCTTATTATATGCCTGTCCTATTACATACTGACTACTAATCTCTCTTTTGTAATCATCATTAGGTTTAGTTCCTTTGTGTGGCTCCATCTTTGGTGTGTGAGTTCTTGGCACTCTATTGCTAATCATAGGTTCACCTTTGTATTCACCTCTGTCTTTCTTCTTATATTTGAGTTTACCGAATCTCCATTTTATGTATGTGTCAAAATCCATCACCATCAAATGTGCTAGTGACTTATCATGTTTGTATTTTTTATTATGAAGTTTATGCTCTAGTCTAAGTTCGAGCATTCTTGTTTTTGTGATTTTGACTTTAGCCTTCTTTGTGTTCAGACTTGTCATGCCTGGAACTAAATGCATACACTTTGGCATGTTCTTCCTCCATATCTCTCTCAAATTGTAACACTCTTTCATTATGAATGTCAATCAAAATATCAATATATTTCACCACATGGATATTAGCATATCTTTCTGGTGAGGCTTTGATTAGATTCTTGATATTTTGTAGTTGCTCGATAAATTCTAATTCTTCTATCATGTCTCTACTATATCAGCTTTGACAAGGTTTGTCAAGTATTATTTAATGAGAATGATTCTCATTTAGAAGTATAATTTGAATACGATTGCTAAAACACAGGCTAATATTATAAGTTCGACTATACTAACTTCTGGCCTCAACATAGAGGTTCTGATATGCAACCATTTAGTAAGTGAAGACCACCAATCTGGGCGATTGTGCATGACTAAAACAAATCCTAAAATTAGGAATAATATAACTGTCAACATTTCCATAACTATCTAGCCTTTTTTCTGAGTTCGCTCTCAATCCATGCTTTTGCTATATGATTATCTACTTTTTTTCTTAGTAGTTTTCTGACTTGTTTTCCTACCATATCAAAAACATCATCACCCACCTCATTGTTATCTACTATTACAAAATTCTTAGTGCCAAAAAATCTTTGAAATTTACCTATGTTTTTTTGCACCTGATTCCATGAATCAATCACAATTTTTTCTGGCACTTGTCTTGGTCTCATTTTATTTCTTTCAAGTGCGACTTCTAGACTTGTGTTTACAAATATCATGTGTATATCATAACCTATTTGTTTTAATTGACTTGCCTCACTTGCAATTTTGTTATAGTCTTTTCCTGTGCCGTCAATCACCATGCCTAAACGACCTTCAATATAATTGTCTTGTCTTTTTTTAGTTACTATTTTTGCCTTGGCTCTAAGTTCATCTCTTTCTGGTGTTTGATTTGCCTGCATTTTAAAATTAAGATGAGCGTCTTTTAAATATTTTTCAAATATGTCATCTGAGTTTACAACCTTTAGTCCTTGTGCCGTGACACGAACTTTAGTCTGTGCTTGTCCTATACCTTTCATTACGGCGAATGATTTACCACTCCCAGGCCCACCTGCCATAAAGAATGCCTTAAAAATATTCTGGTCGTATACTCCCTCTAGTAGTTCGTAGTATGCTTTCATCTGCTTCTTTTTCTCTATAACTTTCTCTCATTTCTCTAGCAGTCGGTGTTGTCCTTGTTCTAGATTGATTTAAAAATTTCATGCTTTTAATTTTGTTTTTGTATTTATTTGTCATTGTTAAACTCCAAATTGTTAATTAATTAATCATGATATATTTCTGTTATAGTATGCCTCCTGTTGGTTGTTGTGCTTCTGAACCACCATCTGGCAGTTCTTGGTTAAATGAATCTTTGACTATACTCATGTATATTTTATATCTATTTGCTGTTTTATCAAAACTATGTCTTGCCTTAGTTATCAAAAATTGACCAGAGTGATAAATGTCAAAAGTATCTCCTGTATGGTTTGTGCCTACAATAGGTAATTTAAAATCTATAATTGAACCCATTCTAATCGTTGTGTTTCCATTTACTTCCATATTAATTTTAACACCATTATCTAATTCTGTGTTTTTAGCTGACCTGTGTGCGATTGTTTTTTCGATATCATTTGGTGTATAGTTTGTTTCTGTTCCAACATAATGTTGTGTATCAAGGTTACCAGAATCTTTTGATGTGCTATGTAAAAATATTTTAGCGTCTTTAAATGAACTTAAATTATTAGCAAAATCTACTGCACCTTTATTATATATAGGAAAATTGCTACCTCCAACCCTACCATAATCACTAAAGTCTTCAAAATAATCATATCTTTTTACATCAAAGTTTTTATGATATATGTTATATGTTATAGTTTTTGACCCAAATAAACCAGACTTAATATTTCTTTTTGTATCATTGTTTGACGCTATCTCATAATCTAATACTCTTTTTAAATCCTCTTTTATATTTGTTACACCACCCTCTTGAAAATCTATACTCCCTCTATCTGAGGCAATAAATTCACCTGTACTACCTATGGCATATAAACTGTCAAGTGTTCTAAAATGTATACCATCTAAATTTTCAAAAAATACAAAATGTGGTGAACCATTCTCACCTATAGCGTCAGTTGTTAAATCTCTAATTAGTGAGTATGGATTTTTATTAGGTGATACAATTTTTTTATTACCTAAAGTTTGCTCTATAAACAATTCTTTTTTTGTGTTTGTAGATTTATTATCTGTTAATATATTACTGACTATATCACTTATATTGCCATCATATGATTTTGAAAGTCTTGTTCGTGAGTTTCTCAAAAGTTCAGGTGAACAAAAGTGTAATTGAATTACCTCATTACCTCTTTCTGCCACTCTAGCGTCTATCTTGTAAACTGCCATGACATGTTCAGTAAAATCTATGGGAACATTATCTAAAGTTGGTGTAATAATTTTAAAAGATAAAAACTCTTGACCTGTAATAGGTGCATTCATAACAATATTGTTTGTGTCAACTATTATTAATGCACCAGTTAATCCATTAGAAAACATATTTTCATATATGTCTAATGATTGATACATTAAACTTAAATTTAAAACCTCACCAGAGCCTGTGTATAGTTTTAGGTCTGTTAAGTCATATTCTCCAGCGTGTTGAATACCTTTCATTAGATTATAGATTCATTCATTAATGATTTAAATTCCTCAACAAAGTCTGCGACAAAAGATGGGTCAAGTAATCTTATTTTTCTTTTACTATCTTGTTGAGATTGTTCATACTCATAATTAGTTATCAAAGTTGCACTTGGATAATTTGTGTTACTTGTACCAACATCAATTTTTATAGATGTATCACCTGATGATTGAGATATTTCATAATGATGTGTGCCGTCTACATTATCATACTTGTCTTGCACAAATTGTGAAAATTGTGCTTCTGTCATAGGCCAATCGTGATACCTATCGGTTATATCATTCAGTAACATAATTACCCAATGTAATTCAGCGTCACCATATAATTTAAATGCAAGAGATTCAGGTGTTTCACCATTTTTTACATCATAAGTATCATATAATAAAGCATTAGATTTTACTTTTGCTCTTATACCCACACGCCTCAGTAAATTTTTTACATCTTTAAATATATTTTCTTTTTCAGAATCATATATGATTGTTGGGAAATTATCAAAATACATTTTAGAATCCCTCCTCTGCTCTTTCTCTGGTAATAAGTTCTATTTCAGCAAAGTTTAATACTATGGTTGTTTCCACTGATGGAGCTCCAATCGCATTTCCCTCATGAGTTGAGTATCTATCTCCACCACCATATGTTACATCCATACTCTCTAAATAACATTCAGATACTTTGTTTAAATAATTATTTTCTGCATTTTGATACATATATTTTATATCAAATGTTGATGGATAAGACATTAATCTTCCTCTAGTGTTTCTATCTAACATTTCTGGCAACATGTGAAATTTAAACATGTCAATAATTCTTTTTACCTCATTTGCTTCAGCTTCACTTCTAGGTAACATTTTAAATGTATATGAAAATTTTCTTTTTTCTATACCTTTAAATGCCATTTCCATTCTATCAGCGACAATCGCACCCATTCCCAATTCTAGTGCCTCTCTAGCACCAGCAAGTGATGGCACATTACTTAGAAGATTTACTAAACCAGCTATACCCACTGCACCAAAAACATCTTTAGAAGCTTTTGACACAGTATCACCAGTAACTTGACCTGTATTTAAATATTCACCTATAATTTGTGAAGCGCCTGCTGTCAAAGCACCCATTGATGTGTCTGTATAATTTGCTCTGTAATTTACTTGCACAGTAGCAGGCATAAACATGGTGATACATGAATCTAATCTTCTTGTCGGTGCTCTGTTTACACTTATTGTTTGTTGTTGACCACCTAACCTCCTAGTTCCATATTTACCTAAATTAATATCACCTGTTTTTAAAGTGGCCCCACCAAAACCTTTTTTATATTTTTCAGAACCCTCACCAAATAATAAATCACCAACTCCGCCTTTTTGGTTAAAGATTTGTTTTTGTGCTTCAGTTGGTTTATCTTTAAACTTACCAGTTTTTGTGTCAAATATTTTATCAAATTTACCTTTAAATCCTAAATTCTTTTCTAAATGTTTTTTAAGGTTGTCTTGACCAGTGAGTTGTGATAATTCATCTTTTATATTATCAAATTTTAATGTTGAATTTGTTTGTTCATTTATGAAAAACATTATATAATGACCATGATTACCGCCTGTGCCTGGGTCTACATTATTAATATCTATTGGAAACGATAAAACATTTGTTGCAGCTTTAGTGCGATTGATACCAGCAAGGTCTGATGAATTACTTCTATTAGGGCCACCTATTAAAGAAGCAACATTACCAGCCACTCTCCTAAGTTGTTTTCCTACTATCCCTTGAGCAGTTCTTTTACCTATGCCTCTTAGTGTATCTCCGATTGACATGTCTAAATAGTCCTATATAATTTAAAGTATTTATAACGACTATGAGATATAAAGGAAAGTTTAAACCTAAAAATCCTATCAAATATAAGGGTGATTTGAAAGAAATAGTATATCGTTCATCTTGGGAATTAAAGATGATGAAATACTGTGATACCACTAAATCTATTGTAGAATGGGGTAGTGAGGAAATAGTAATACCATATCTATCGCCTTGGGATGGTCGTTATCATAGATATTTTCCAGACTTTTATGTCAAAGTTCGTAGTAAAAACGGCAGTCTTAAAAAATACATTATTGAAGTTAAACCTAAACATCAATGTACTCCACCAGAACAAAATCCTAAAAGAAGAACAGGAGCTTGGTTTAATAAAGTTAAAACATGGGGTATCAATAAAGCAAAGTGGAAATCAGCACAAGAGTTTTGTTTAGATAATAATATGGAATTTAAGATACTAACCGAAGACCATCTAAATCCTAGTTAATTACTTTTTACCTGAACCTACATATAATCCAAACCAAGCGGCACCAGCTCCCACTATGACTGATACAAATGCTGATTGTGCATTTGTTGGGTCTGGTAATGTCATAAACCACTCTGTTGTACGATAGAATGCGAATCCATATAATGTTATGAGTAATCTAGGAAATATACGCCAACTATCAAACTTTGTCGGTGTTATTTCTGTTTTGTTTTCTTCTGTCATTTTTATAGTCCTGTTATTTCTTGTTGTGAATCTACAATACTTGTATTTGTGTGTTGATGATTCGATGTGCTTGCCGACTGATTCACTTGATTATTATTTATTACAACATTACCACCACCTAGTCCTGGCACGATACTACCAGCAGAGCCTGGCACAAATAATTCTGCCCCTTGTTCTCCCACTAAATATGGACTTCCACCAGCAACAGCTCCACCCATCTGTCTAGGTTCTACATCATCAGGGGCTGTTGTTCCACCAAATAAGAAACTTAAACCCTTACCAATAAATTTAAAAACTGCACCTATCATATTAAATATCTGTGTTATTATGGCTGCTATCATACCTTTGAAACCACCCTTTTGAAATCCCTCAACAATTGACTTACCAAATACTACAATAATTGCTAAAAGAGCTTGTGCTAGTCTTGCTGCTGGATTAAGAGCTAAAAGACCTCTGCCTACAGCCGCAAAAGTGCTAAGAAAAGTTTTTATCGTAAGCCCAACATAACTGGCTGCAATTACAGGCATAACTCTTGCCATAAATAGTTTCATCACTCTTTTACGAAACATTAGTAGACCTAAAATAATAATTCCACCTATATTATCAGCAGCAATCTGACCAGCTGCTTCAAAATCACCTGTCACAAGATTACCGATAATAGCTGCTAATGCTCCAACAAAATTTGAGAATTTAGGAAAGAAAGCAAGTAAACCTGTTACTAATAATGTTAAAACTGTAACTAGTGTTGCATTTCCAATCGTAAATGATTTTGAAAAAGAATCAAAAGTATTTTTTAAACTTTTTATTGGACTTGTAAGAAAACCCACTGTTTTTTGAAGAAAATCTCTATCATCTTTTTGTTCTTCTTCTTCCTTGCCTGTTTTTGGTTTTGGTTTTACCTTTTTTGATTCATCTTCTTTAGTAATAAGGTCATTAACAAAAGGACTAGCACTTTCGATTTGCTCTGTCTGTGTTTTCATAGCTTCAATGAAAGCTTTATCTGTCTCTTCCGCTAGTTTTATATTTTTGTCGAAAGATTCAACCATTTTTTCTATTCCAAGAGCATTCATGTTTAGAATTGCTGTTTGTTTTTTTGTTTCATTGAGTGTATCTGTTTGAATATCCACAAATTCCCTAACAGCATGTGCGTTATCCACTAGAAAATCATTAATCTCTTGGTTTTGTTCTGCTAAACCTGTTATAATTTTATCAAAAGGCTCAACGAAGGCCTTGCCAGCTTTTATATTTAAATCCTCTGCCTGGTTCATTTGTTTGTCTATGAATCTTCTCTCAGCAAGTATTTCAGGTAATTGGTCTTTAACACGCTCAGCAGGTGTGTCATCTTTTATTGCAAGGTCTCTAAGTGATTGTGTTAACCTATTGGTCTCTCGTATTTCCAATAGTAATGGTGTTAAGTCTATTGTGTCAGCCATTATTTTGCTCTCATTTTTCTTTCTTGTTCTTCTATTTTTTTGTTTTCTTCCTCAACATGTTTTACGACTAAACCTACATAGATTTCTCGTTCCCACGGCAACATGTTTTCTAACTCTGTTAATGAGTATTTATGATGTTGCATTAGAGCAAAATTACTTTTATAATAATTTTTTAGGCTCTCATTAGAGAGCCCTACACTAAAAAAGTTTGTAGCCCCTCTAATACAATCTCACTTTTTACTTTTGTTTGTGGATTAGTCACTTCGATAGGATGTCTTAATCTAGGCATAGTTTCAAAGAAATCAGATACCTTTTTAAATTGTTCTGATGATAGCGATTCCACAAATTCAGTTAAATCATCATCACTCACATCTATTTTATGATAGATGTTCTCTCCATAGTGAATCTCTTTTATACACTGATTTATCATGTTAAACAGACTTTCAGTTCGATTATCTACTTTTATATTTTTAAATGAATTTAATAGTGGATAATTAAATATCATTTTTACAGTATCAGTAATTTCCACTATGTTTGAGTGGTCTTCTGTCATGTTACATTCAACTTCATCAATATTCACTGATACATTTACTTTTGTTTCATTGTCATCTGGGCATGTGACTTGTATATCTGCTTTCTCACCTATGGATTTAGCTCTTAACTTCAAAAAAATATATTCAGCGTCAAACATAGGACATTTTTTTGGGTCTACTTTTCCAAATGTGCAATCATTTATAAGTTGTGACATAGCGTCAACTATCTCATCATCTTTTTTTGATTCTTGTGCCATCAACAATGTTTTTTGTTCTTTCACTAGGAAAGGTCTATACTTAATTTCTTCGCCTGTTGATGGTAAGGTTAGATTATAAGTTTTTACTTCAAGTTTAGGTAATGCCATAATTATTCACTCCATTATGTTATAATTTTCTTAATACTTTAGGTATATTTCTCAAAAGTTCTCTCTCAACTTGGTCTGAAAGAACTCTTTGAAATCTGTCAAGTATTTCTGCTGGTAAGAATCTTTCATCTGTTAAGTTTTTCCAATATCTATATGACCAAGTTACATCACAAGTTTGTGCTGTGGTGGCAGGAAGAGCGTCTAAACTTTGTGCCGCTATGGTTTTTGGAAAACACTCTACTAACTGAACTCCATATCTTCTTGCACCATCATTGTCTAAACTATAAATTTCAATTGCACCAACATAATCATCATAATATTGTATCGCAAATGTATTAGGATTATATGCTAATCTTTGCCAAGTCTCAAAAAATTGTTTCTCTTTATAGTTATTTGACATGTAAAAACTTGTAGTAATATCACCAAAAGAAAAACTATTTACTACATTTCTAGTTGGGCCATATATATTCGTGTCATCCAATGTGTCTAAGTTTCTGCCTGGAAATTCAAGTTTATGACACTGCATAGACATTTCTCTTGCTTGACCTTGTCCAACATTCTCAAACATTATTTTAAAAAATGAATTCTTTGTAACACCTGCTCCACCTGAACCTCTGTGGCCTGTTGGTGGTAGAAATATAACTTCATACCCAGATGGTTTCGCTACACCCTCACCATCTTTAAGTGGTGCCAATATCTCATTTATTGTGAGCGCTGCTGTATTTTCTATAAATTGACTTAAATCAGCCATTACTAAACATATCCTCTTGATTTATTAAATACATATTTATCACCTCGTTTTTTAAATTGTTGCACTGGTAATAATGTTGCAACTACAAATTCATCTGCCTCTACTTTTCTAAAATTTGTTCTTACATGAGTTGCTAAATATCTTTTTAAACAAGGTTTAATTAATCTTATATTTTTTAATCTCCTATAAGTCACTCTTAACTCTGTAGATTTATCAAACTTATCATTATTACTAAATGTCATTAATCTATCTAGCAAACCCATTCTCATTGGTATTGACAAGTAATGTAAATTGATTCCTAAAAACCCATCATTGTATTCCTCAACAGGTAATACTAAAGGAAATGTATCATAATATGGTAATTTATCCTTTAACTTTGGGTCATATATAAACATATTTAGTAGACCAAATGTAGGCACTGTTGTTCTTTTTCCATCACGAATTAAATCAGCAGATTTGGGTTCACCAAACTCCTTAATTTTATTACGAAACCATTGTGTAGATTTAGGTTTATCACCTGCTGCCTTTAAGACACTTTGGATATATTTACTTCTTGCCATGTATGTATTTATAAGGATTGTATAGAATTATACAAGAAAAGTGCCCCTAGAAAAAGGGGCACTCAGTGGTTTACTCTGCGAGTTTTTCAAAATATGCTAATGTATCATCTTCTTCCACTACTGGTGTTTCCACTTTTGTAGTCACAGGTTTTGTGTCTACTTTAGGTTTTGCAACAGGGGCGTCATCTATTTCATCAGCGACATTTCCAACTTTTACTGTTCCAGAAAGAACAGCGTCTAGTCTAGTTTTTAACTCATCATAAGACTTAAAGTTTGTTGGAGCAGTAAACTCTGCAAGAGAGTATTGTGATTTCCAAACTTTATCTGCTTCAGAATCATCCTCAAAAAGTTTTGATGTATCTTCAAACTCTGATTTATCATAGTTCCAATATCCATCTACCTTTCTGATTTTTAGTTTGAAGTTTGCACCTTCCCAAAAATCAAATGGGTTGATTGCTTTTTCATCCTCAAACTCTGGTGACATAGCAGCAGTAATCTTATCAAAGATTTTTTTCCCATAGCGGAACAAGAATACTTTGCCTTCGTTCTCTGGGTGTTTAGCGTCACTAACCACATAAATGTTTGAGAAGTATTGCAACTTTCTTTTCTGCTTACGAGCTATCTCTTTATCAGATTCTAAACCTGTATTCCATAATCTAGTGTTGTGTTCAGATACAGGGTCTTTTTGATTAAGTGTTGTAAGAGAGTTTTCAATGTACCATTGACCTGTTGGGCCTTGGAATGCATGATTCCAAACTTTTGCCCATGGCAAGTCTTCACCTTTTACGGCAGGCAGAAAACGAATGACTGCATAACCATTACCAGATTTATCTAGTTCTGGTTTCCACAACCTTTCATCTACATATGATTTTTTCTCTTGGGGTTCAGTTTCTCCCTTAGCGGCGTCAAGCAACTTGTTAAGAGAGCCACTGCTCTTTAGACTATCTAATGACATATTTTTCTCCTTATGTTATTATATTTTATCGTATGTTTATTTTGTATCATTTGATACATAACTATTTATAATAGTTATTCTTATTAATATATCAAACCTCACAAAGTTTGTCAAGTTTTTTATATGTAATACTTTGCACATTTTCACATACCAATGGACTGGCATTATCTTCTACAACCCAATAAAATTGTGTCTCTGGAAAGTCCTTAAACACTTGTATTAATTGTGTTGTCCAGTTATCAGTATTGAATCCTTTTGATGTTTCTGATAGATAATTCTTTGTTCCTTTGTATATGTTATTAATAGGTTCATCATATTCACTTAGGTCGAATCCTAACATATATACTTCATCAGAACCCTCTTGACATGATAAATGCATAGCAGTTGCACCTGCACACCACTCTCTAGGATACTCTATATAATCAACACTATCTCGTTCTTTTACCCATGTGATATATAAACCTACATTGTTATAACACTTTGCTTTTACATCATCTTTATCAAGATGAGGAAACTGAGTAATCATTTCTTCATAATTTTTTTCAGCAGTCTCTCTTTCTTTTCCTTGAACAACACAGGATGTGCCATCATTCTTTTTAGTTTCATGAATATCCATAGGTGTATAGTTCATTTTTAAAAACTCTGGGTCAAAGTCTTCTAGTTTAGCCCAATCTGCAAAATAACAATGATTTGTTATCGCATAATCAGATTCGTATATCTCTTGTTGTATACCATAATCTATTGCAACTAAATTATCTACGACAGCGTCTCTATATATCGCATTACAACCCCATGTCGTAAATCCTTTATACTTTTTGGTTACATCCCAAACCTGTCTAGATTCACCATTTCCATAAATTAAACTTTTCATAATATAGGTACATATGCTTTAATGTTTGTAACTTTAGAGTTATCAAACCTGTTTTTTATATCTTCTTTTGCTTCTTTTTCAGTTAAATTTCTAGAAGCGTAAACAAAAGTATCTTTACCATCTAATTTTAATGTATATTTTTTATATTGTGTTTGCCATATCATAATAAAGCCTCCAAATGATATTCATAAATTTTTAAAATCCAATCTTTGTGATAATGATAGTGTATAATACCAATAAGTAGTATTAGTGAACCTATCGTGTTAACAATTATCAGTGCCCAATCTCTCCACATCCAACCAACTATTAACCAACCTGTAATGCCTACAAATTGAAAATACATATTATATGGATACATATCCATCGCTGTAGTGGTGGCACCTATAATTAATACTATACTTGCAAACCATTTAATCCACCAATCTATTCCGTTTGGTCTATCCATTTTTCTAAATCTTTCATTGTTATAAATTTTAAATTACTTATACCTTGAAATTTATTCTTATGTTCCTCCTGTGATACCCAATAAAAATTTACATTCTTAAATTTTCTCATGACAGTTTTCATTTGATTCTGCCATATTGTAGAATCGAATCCTTTATTGTAATCAGGCAACAAATGAACATTACTCAATGGTTTACCCACTGTTGCCAAATCAAATCCTAATAAGTAAATATTTTTTGCTCCTAGTTCACAAGCAAAATACATTGATGTACTACCAGCACTATTTCTTTCAAACTCATCTATGTCTATTATATCTTCTTTACCTGTTATCCATGAAATATACAAACCTGTGTTTCTCATACACTTGTGTTTAAGTGCCTCTATTTCACCCTCATCTTTTGGTTTATCCATGTTATAAAACTTTTGTAAAGCAGTAGATGGATTCTTACCTCTCACTACACATCTTGTTTTTCCTACTTTACTATTTTCAAAAATCTGGTCTTTGTCAAAACCTAGTTTTAATAACTCTATATATCTACTACCCCAAGCAGGCTTGTCTATAAACTGTTTAGGTAATTCATGCCAGTCTGAAAACCATAATGTAGAATCTGTATAATTGTCTTTAATTATTTCATGTTGTCTTATGTAATCCACTGCCACTAAATTATCTACATGTATACTTTCACGATATATTCTATTACATCCCCAAGTAGATATGTTTTCAAATTTTCTTGGTTTAAAATCTAATCTAGATTTACCATTTCCATATATCAATACATTATTCATAATTATTAATTATATCTGTATATTCCATAATATCTTTTCCATTCTTAGTTTGATAGTTATGTAGTTTAAGTTTTGCTTCAAGTCTCATGCAAATAAATCTTCTAGAATATTTTGATTCTTTTCTATCTGTTATATAATGCCAACTAAGTGGTGTATTAGGAAACAATACAATTTTATTTTCACCATACTCAAATGTCTTTTCTTCTTTTGTTTTAGGATTATGTAATGTCAAATGACCACCATCATCTTTTTCATCTGGATGTTTAAAATACCACAAACCTGTCACCAACTTATTGCCATTATCAATATGTAATTTTCTCATTGAATATGCTTCGTTTGGTGGATTCTGTGAAAATAAATTTGAACATTCACCTGTAAGTTTTTCATAATCAAGTCTAGGATAAACTGTTTCAAATACATCTTTACTTCTAGTCAATATGCCTAAACTAATATCATTTAGTATGGTATTAATCTTGTCATCTTCTATGTCTATATTTGACCTATTTTTAATTTTGTTCCATTTCTTTTTAGTATCATCATCATCCCACATGTTTTTTACATGCTTATAAAAATCCTCTGGTAAAGAACCAGTAAAGTGTGGCCAAGGTGTTTTGTGATAATTAAGCAAGTTTCATATCCTCAATAACTTTTGATGTATTATATTTTCTACTTTCTATATTTGTCCATACTAAACTTTCTGGCACTTCATAAAGTTGGTCACAGTTTTTACAGTATGATATGTCATCAAATCTTTCTTCTTCATGTGCCTTTATTAACTCTTGATATTTATCCCCATCTAAAACTTCTTGTATTGTGTTTACATCTAAATGTCCAAGTGTCGCCTCTACATCATTACCTAACACCATACAACAAGGAACAACAGCGCCTTGATGTTTACCAAGACCACCAGCTCTAACTTGTAACATAGGTGATGTTGGTCTTCCACAACCTCTCCTTTTATCTTTTCTCCTTTCATATACAACATCATATTCACCAGACCAATTGTGCATTAACCAAATCTCTGACTTTGCACCTGTATAATCTACCCAATTTTTTTTGTATTGTTCTACTTCATAATCTTTTTTATTTACATCTATAATTAAGTGTTGTATAGAAACTTCTGTATTTGTGTCTTTACATGCCTCAACTAATTTACGAACATTATCTCTAACTCTAAAAAATCTATCTGATGTATCTTTCTTTCTTACTTTCATCCACTTGTCATAAGTCTCTCTATCATAACCCACAGCAGAAATACGAATAACATCTAATCCACTTTCTGATATCTCTTGAATTAATTTATCATCTAGTTTATAACCATTTGAAATTGTGCTACAATGTATATTTCTCTCTTTGATATATCTAACACAATCCATAAATCTTTTATTTAAAGTAGGTTCACCACCACCATGTAAACTAATAGTTTCAACTCCATGTTCTATGGCATTGTCTACAATTTTTACAAAGGTTTCCCATTTCAACAATTTATTAAATTCTTTTTCACGACCAGAGCTTTGAGGACACATATCACATGAGTAATTACATCCACCTGCCAACTCCATATCTAACTGTCTAATCTTTTTCATGCTATCAATTCTCTTAGTATGAATTTAAACTTAGTTTTATCAAAATTTAAAAAACTTCTATAATCATTTATAAGTTTATGAACATCTTGCCACATGTAATCATCTTTTAATCCTACATTCCATTTTTTACTGTAATCTAAAATAGAATCTAGTATAATCATAGTCTCTATTGACACTCTTTTACCAAGATATTTTTTTAGTAATTTAGGATGTTGACCATTAGATACTTCTAACAAATCCTTTTCTAAGATAGGCTCTATTTCTGTTTTAAAAGTATAACTTAAACTTTGTATTCTTTTTTTCCACTCTGTATAATTATCTTCATCAAACTTGCCAACCCAACCATTAGGATGTTTTAAAAAATTAGCAAGTAAATAATCTTGTATGTCATCTTTACTTTTATACTTTCTTGTTAATTTAACAAAAAAAATTCTATCATTCCTTTTATAGAATGAATCTCTTGATACTTTTGATTTACCACTATATTTTATAAAGTCATAATCACTTTTATCAAAATGTGCCTTCATGGCACAATACATTAAGTAAGCGTCTATTGGTTGCATTACATTGGTAATTTTGCTGATTTAGGTAGATAATTTAAATCTCTGGCATTTGCCTCTATTTTTTCTTTTAAACTTTTTGTTATGAGTTTTGCAACAGATATAGGTTCTATACCCATCTTTTCACAATAGATAGATATGGCGTCTAAGTGTGTGCAATTTTTATTGAATGCAATCTTTTCGATTTCTAACGAAAATGATTTTGGTGTGTGAACTGTATTGTCTGTCATTAAACACAACCTGTTGGTTTAGGTAATCCACCATATTTTGCAATCTTTTTCATTGGGCCTGATTCAAAGACTTCATATAATTTACTTGCCTTTCTATCCATTCCAAATTCTTTTGCAAAGTTACGAACAGCAGGAACTGTGCCTGTTGCATTATACATTTCTCTTGCTTTGTCTATGTAGGTTTTGATTTCATCTGTAATGACAAAATCATCTTCTTCTGCCATTTGATTCATGACTTCCTCTGACCAGTCATTTGTATTGACTAGAAATCCATCACCATCTCTATTTAAGTCCATGATATATACTCCAATTATTTAATAGTATTATATTATATTTTTATTAAAATGTCAAGCGGAATCTGCTTTTTCGTACCATTTTTTCGCTTCCTCATCCCAATCATCTGTACGAACATAACTTGATTCTCTAGGATGAGCAACCATGTTGACATCAACATCTTCCTCGATACCATCTAGAAAGTTTTCTAATCCTATTCTCTCAATCATTTCACCACAACGCTCATGTTCTAAAGCATTATCTGCCCAGAAGTCAATCGTTCTTTCTGCTAAATCTACTAGATAATCCCAATCTTCCTCTGTCTCTAATTTAACGAATGGTTTTATAACTGTTCCCATCAAGTCTCCGATTTTCAATGTTCTTTTACCACCCATCAATATTGTCGCTCCTTTGTCATCGCCAGGATGAAGTGCCTTAGGAACTACATTTAAACAATGCATACATTTTACACATGATTTATTATCTACTGCAAGTGTATCATCATCGTTAAGAGAAAGAGAATTAGTAGGACATCTAGTGATGATATTATCAATCGCATATTTTCTTCCTTTTTCTTTTAAGAAGTTTTTCCACTCCTCTTGATTTACTTTCATGTCATCACGCCATGTGCCTATGATAGACATGTCTGCCCTTTCGATACTATTCATACAATCGTTAGGACACCCAGAGACCTTAAATTTAAATTTATATGGAAGAGCAGGTCTATGCATATCATCCATAAAATTATTCACTAATAGTCTATGTGCTTTATGTTCGTTGATGTTTGACATCTCACATCTACCAGCACCCACACATGACATGGCAGTACGAACACAAGGCCCTGCACCACCTAAGTCAAATCCATAGTCATTTATTTCATCAAAAAAATGTTGTGTGTTTTCTGTTGTAGAACCGATAAACATTATATTACCTGTCTGACCATGAAATGTCACAAGACCAGACCCATACTTTTCCCATGAATCTGCAAGTTGTCTTAGTGAATCTGTTGTATAATAATTGCCAGCAGGTGGTTGTACCCTAAGTGTATGAAACTCTTTTGATTCTGGGAACTGATTACCTACCTCTGAGAATCTAGGTATAATACCACCACCATATCCATAGACTGATACTGTTCCACCTTTCCAATAACCTTTTCTTGTTTCATAAGAATGTTCCAACTGACCTAAAAGGTCGTTGGTCATTTTATTAATTCTTGGCTCTGGATGTTTATCTCTAAGTGTTTTAATACCAGATATAAAAGAAGGCCATGGGCCATTCTCTAGCTCATCTAACATAGGTGTTTCATGTTTAGTAAAATTAATACTAGATGAAAAGTTTTTTATTTCTTCTTCTTTTACTGACATCTCTTAATCATCTTTAAATATTATGTACAAAACCAACAATACACATGTAACTGCTAAACCATAGTTTAGCACACATAGAGCTGGCTCTAAGTCCTTGACCATCATACTTTTTTACTCCTTTAAAAAGCTGCACTACTTCCACATCCACAAGTTGATTTTGCATTTGGATTATTAATTGTAAACATAGAGCCTTGTAATGGGTCATTTACATAGTCTATTGTTGCACCATGAAAATATACGCCACTCATTGGGTCTATTAATAACTTTGCACCATTTGTTTCAAACACATGGTCATCTTCTTTTTGTTCATCTAATGTAAATCCATATTGAAAACCAGAACATCCGCCACCTTGTATAAAACAACGAACATTTAATTTATCATCGCCTTCACCAGCCAAGATTACTTTTGCTTGGTTAGCGGCGCTTTCTGTCCAATTTACTTGCATGTTTCGTACCACTCCTCTAATGTTTGTTCTAATAAAGGTATATATTCTTGTTTATCTTTAATAAACTCTTGAACTATACCATCCTCTGTTACCACTAAAATTACTATTTGATTGATTGGTTGTCCAGTCAATTCTTCAAACATCTCAGCATATGCCGATGTTTGTATGTAATAATTCTCATTATAAGAATCTTTTCTTTCATTTGTAGATGTTTTAAAATCTACTATTGATAACTCTCCTTTATAGTTTGCTATCAAATCTGTTCTTCCTGCTATCTTATATTTATCAGAATATAAAACTAATTCTTGTCCAATAACATCATTTATATTGTCAAAAGTTTGATTTTTTAACTCATTGAATAAACAATATGGTAGAAAATCTTTCTTGTGTTTTTCCATATCTAAACCATTTAGATAATCCTCACACATCTTGTGAACTTTTGACCCTCTTACAGCAGCTTTATTTGCAATATGTGTTGCAACATCATTACCAACTTTTTTACGCCACTTCATCAAACCCTCTTTGTTTCTGGGTGATAATACTGTTGTAATTGATGGATACTCTTTACCCTCTGGTGTCACATAAAATCTTTTTTTATCAACTGTTTTTGTTTCTAAAATTGGAAAATAATATAATTCATCATTTAATTCAATCTCATAATTTTTCATAATTTATATCTCATGCCATTCTTTACTTTCAAAAAGTAATGATTCTGCCTGTCTCCTCCTAATTAATCCATCTAGAGTTTTACCACCAGCTTTATTCCATCTTCTCATTTCAAAAGGAACTGATTTATAATCACCCTCATTTAATTTTTTTAACATAGTTGAACTTCTTAAATTACCAACACCTAAATTATATGTCCAACAAACTAAAGCGTCAAATTGACTTTGGTCTAAATCTACTTTTACATTATCACTTACATATTGTTCAAACTTTAAAATGTCACCTTTTAAAAGTCTATCTGCCTCATCTTGTGTTATGACATCAGTTTCTTTTACTTTACCAGTGTGTCCATAACCTATGGTCAATACTCCACCAGAGCAATAATATGCCTCTAGTTTACAACCCTCAAATTTTTTGATGAGAGATAATCCCTCTAAACTAATTTTCACAAGTCTATTCCTATGCCAAGTTTAGTTTTTTCTATTAAATAGTTTCTAACAAATCCAGACCTTACGATATCTGGAATATCAAACTCAACACAATTAAACTCATCCATGTTTTCTAATATTCTTAAAAAGTCATGTAATCCATTTCTTTCATTTGTTTTTGTTAAGTCTGTTTGACTAAAGTCACCACAGAACATTATTTTAGAATCCTGTCCTACCCTTGTAATGATAGTATCTAATTCATGAAAGTTTAAGTTTTGGCACTCATCAACTATGATGATTGAATTATCAAAAGTTAAACCTCTTAAAAACGAAGTAGATACAAAATGTAAACTACTCTGTCTTTTTAAAGCTTCATACAATCCTCTGAAAGCGTCTTCATTTGGTTGTTTGAACATAAACTGTACCATGTTTGCATATGGAATTTGATACAAAGCAGCTTTATCTTCCTCATCGCCTGGCAGAAATCCTATCTCTCTTGTTGGTATCAATGAACGAACAATAACAACTCTATCATATGGTGTTCCTTGTCTTAATACATCTTGTAATGCGAGATATAAAGATACAAATGTTTTACCTGTACCAGCACATCCAAAGTAAAATCCATTCTTACCTTGTTTGTATCCATCAAATAATAATTTTTGATTATCTGTAATCGGTTCTATTTTTACTAAGTCAGCAGAACTAACTTCTTTCTTTTTTGACATTAAATCTTACTCCATTTTTCATCGAACATACACAATCTTGTGCTTGTTTTATCAACTGGTATTCTTTCCCTACCTTTTTCTACTACTTTGTGAACCTCATATAAAAACTGAGTATCAAATAGTTCTATAACTTTACCTGTTGCTACTCTTTCAAAATAAGGTTCAGAGTGTTCTATCATATCATTTATATCTGGTTTCGCCATCTTCCATACCTTTATGTTTTACATAACCTTTTTTAGATTCTTTCTTTCTGTCAACTTCTACAGTTGCCCTACAAAATCTTTTTAAGTATTTTTGTACAAAATTTCTAGTTTTCATATCATTTACATTAGGTTTCGCCATATTATATTTAGTCCATCGGTAGTTTTGCCAATTGACTGTCTGTATACATTTTTTTCCATTTTATCTTAATTTTTTTGAAAGTGCCTCCCATAACATTCTCCCTTACACCATTCCAAGAAACATAATTTGGATATAAATCAATCAATTTTTGGTGTGTATCGTTGATTAAATTAAGTGTTCGCCATTCATTACAACCACCATCCACAAGTATTTTAGATATGTATCCAAATTCATCCCATATACGATTTTTATATCCTTTTTTAAACAATTGTAATACCATGTGTATATCTTCACATACTGGTAGTGACCAATCTAATTCACTTTCATTTGGTATTTTTTTACCATTGAAAAAGAAACCACAGTTTACAGCGGCGATATCAATAAAAGGTTTGCCTGCTGGTGGTAAGTTGCCTTGTCTAAAACCAGCAAAATCCACCTCATCTAACCAATCACTAGTCTCTGATAACATATAATCCCAATCTTCATCATTCATAATTCTTTTTGATTTGTCACCACCAGGCGTTCTACGAATAAATTTTAAGTCATCATCAAATACACCATATTTAATATCAACACTATTCATCATAATCCATCTTCTAGTTTCTGTAATACCGATATCACTGTCTGGTAAAACTAAAGTAGGATAATTAGGATAATCATCTTTTTCTTTTGGTTGAATTACAAGAGAAGTAATCTCTTGAACTTTAGGTGGCATATTATCAAAAGTAATTTGATTATTTGCTCTGCCTAAAGTTGGTATGTAAATATGGTCTATCATATCGCTTCATCCATCATGGCACTAAATTGTTTAAAATATTCATCTTCACTTAAAAGAACTTGTTTATAATTATTTCTATATTCATCTAGTTTATTTGCAAAAAAGTTTTCATTTCTTAGTTGTATAATTTTATCTTTTAATTCTTCAAACTCCTCCACTCTTTGCCAATCATCTATATTATAAGAGTTATTAACATCATAATCTTGCCAAACAAAAGGTATCATGCCAATTGATAATGCCTCTGGATATCTTGATGTTGTTGCATTTGGGTCTAACCAATTAAAACACAATGTGCTTCTGGCAGGTTCTAATAGTGGATATAATTTTTTCCAATCTTTTATCCATGCTGATTTTCTTTCTACTCCACTAGGAAAACCACCAACCATCACATTAGATAATTCTGAACGATAAATTTTACGAATAGTTTTTTCTCTGTCATTTCCATGTTTCATTCTTCCCCAATATGCCCAGTCAATACTTTTAGTATTACCCATCATATCTGACATTGGATTTTTAAGTGTTTGTATAAAGTGATATTTCATACCATGAATATTACCACTAAAATCTATTTCATCAATCGTGTAAAAATTTTTAATGTCAGGCAAAAAACTACGATATAATTTTTCTGTATCTCCTCTATCACTTCTCCACATTATAACTGATTTATCTTTAAAAAAAGGTTTAATAAGTTCCATGTGACTTTCAGACTTTGCCAAGTCTTTTGGATTCATTTGTAATTCACCATGATATCTAAATTCAGAATCAGATGGTATTACAATTACATCTGCCCACTCAATTGTTTCTGGTGTTCTTTTTGGTCGAGTATTGTCAAACGATACATTATATGTTTTATATTCATGTTGTGGATTTTCTTTCATCCACTTTACATAGTTTTCAAAAAAACTATCTAGAACAGTTTCAAGTGGGCCATTGTATTTAACAAATGAGCGTAATCTTGCAATTGTAATCTTCATCTTATGATGTCAATCTTATTCATTGTGTCTTGATTCCAGACTTCTAGTTCCTTACGAACTTTATTGTCTGCCATCAATTTATTATATCTATTAGTAGCTTTCTTTTTCCACCACTCAAATATACTATCTAATTCAAACCTATCAAAGTTATCTGCTTTGATTAAAGATTCTGTCTTTCCTAATAGAACATCCTTTGCATTTGCATATCCATATTCACCCATGTAAAATCTTTTTTGTGTAGTCACATCACCTGCCTTTTCTATTTCTTTTGAAAACATTTCATGTGCCTTGGCGTCATGTTTCTTTAAACTTGCTTTGATAACACCCACCATTTTAGTTTGCATTTTAAGTTTTCTAGATGAAGCGCCTTTGTGTATCAAATCTTCACCATCATTTTTTTCTGTAAACCAATCTCTTAATTCAAAATATATTTCTTCACCAAGTGTCAATAAAAATTTAGATTGAGTATCACCTTTATATCTTAGATATGGTTTCATACCATCATACATAGATGACCCTTTAATATTTCCATAGAGACTAGTTGTTTCAAATAAACAAAATTCTGTATCATATTTTTTATTTAGCATTCTACGAACTACATGTGAATTACAAATTGCAGCCATGAGTTTACCACCAAGATAATTATAACCAAATGGTTGAACAGGCACAATATTAAACCCCATGATAGCACGCTTGTTAAAAACTGGTAAGTCTGGAACACCACCCAAGTAATTATTACGAGGTTTTGAATTTATTAATGGTGAACCTAATTTAATATAACCAACATGTGTATTCGTATTTGTTTCTATAACAATTAATTTCATTTCTTTGCCAGGAGCATTGTCTGGTGAAAATGAAGCAACCTTTTCTAACATTTTATCAAATGTTTCTGTCTGCATTTGCACAACTTTAAAATTCATATCTTGTGGATTCATATCATAATCTTGAAACATATCATCTTCAATGCTCATGCCTGGAATAGGAACAGGTATATTTTTAACTCTCTCTATTTTTCTTGCACGAAAGTAATCATCAATACGACCAAAATCTTTGAAGTATTTGATTAGTTTAGTAGCAGCGTATATGGAATCTTGTTTGTTCAGTATTAACATAATATATTAGGAAGTAGGGATTGACCATTCCCTAGTCAACCCCCTGTGTATAATCTTTAATTTTGGTTATATCACAAAAGTATTTATTCATTTTTCAAACTAAAGTGTCCTTTAAATTATATTTTTTAACGACCTTTTCTTTCTTGATATCTTTTGCTGACCTCCTAGAAAACCTATCTGCCAGTGGCGTATTAGGGTTTTTATCAGCAATCTTCTGTAAAGTTTCTTTCATACCACCATCCATTTTTTTAACAATATGGTCACCTACAAAATTAGTTGCATTAAAAACTGATGATAAGTCTGGATTATCTTTTAGATAAGGTTCTTTCTCAGCAATCTTCATTACCTTATCAAAAATTTCACCAGTCTTATTATTTTTAAATGTGTATGTTGGCATGTTCTTTTTCCTCTTTACGCCATTCTTTTCTCATAGTCTGATATATTTCATCACTTGTAATTTTATCTCTTGCATGTTTATGTATTCTAGCACTTTGAGCTTTCTCACAAGTGAGAGCGTCTATTTCTTGTGGTATCACATAACCATTCTTATCATACTTTCTACCATCACGATGATTTGCATATCTTCTTGCTCTTGTAAAACCCATTTCTAAAAACTTACGACACATATCCATACCTACGAAGTCTTTTTGTTTTCTATATTTTAAATATAAATTAAAAATAGTAGAGGCACTTTTTTGTGCCTCATCCAAAGTTTTAAATCTCCAGTGTTTACAAATGTCATTTGTATATGGTCTAATTAACAATACACCTTGCTCACCACGACCTATGCGATATCTTTTATCATTAGGTTTAAATAAAATATTTTTATAATCTAATTTATAATCAAACTCTATCATACCATTTTGGTCTCACTCTGTTTTTCCAGTTTGCAAATCCATTTTTGTAATTTATATAATAGTTTTTGTAGCCTTGTATTGGGTCGCCAGGCACTTTACATTCCTCAGGCATTGCTTGAGGTAATTCTGTTAATCCAATATCTTTAATATTGTTTGGTGGTTTCAATAAACATATTGATGGTCTTGTTGACCCATGTATCTTTCCATATCTGTATGTATATTCAGAAAGACAAGCCATGTAAATCTTGTACATCAAACGATAATTTGATTTACTTTCACGCACCCACACATTACAAGGATGATTCACATGACTTGCTTTAAATAATATGTCTTCTCTTTTATCTGACAATCTCCATCTTTTAATGTTACGACCATTTGCTGTCTTCCCATAATACATTTCACCATCTAGGATTCTATGTGCCGTTGATAATAACTGGGCATATTCTGTCACCATTTTAACAACATGTTTATCAACATGCCATTTAGCATTTTGTATTGGGTCTTCATGTAGATAAAATATGTTCATTTATCAACTCCTTTACTTTCTTTAGATTCTTATATTCTAACACATTATCACTCATACTGTCAATACTGTCCTTAATCAGTCCAAAATCGGTCTTTAAAACCTCTTTTAGTGGGTATATATCAACATGTATCAGAAAGACTGCTGTGGTGTCTTTAATGACTGTGGCAGTCCTTTCGTGTTCTACTCTGAATGTTAAGTCATCCAGAGAATCAAAATCTGGTCTCTCATATGATGGATGATTACTATATCCACTCAATGATGATATGCCCCAAGTGTATCTGTGAAATGATTGACCACTTGACATCGCTCTCATGATTCCCTCTGAGGCACGAAGTAATGCTTCATTGTCAGCTATGGGTTCATGTAATTCGTTTAGCGTCTTACCAACCTTTTCACCAGCGTTCCATGATGATGGAAATGCCACAAAACATGCCTCTAATCTACCTCTGTGCATGATAACGACATCATCCTCAATTGCTAAACCTAAATCTTTTATATTATTACACTCTGTAAATAATTGATAGTCATCATCCATAGAATAATTAAATAATCCTAAAGTAGCAGCTGTTCTTTCAGCAAGTTTTTCTTCTTTTGCAACATCTGTTTCAAACCAAATATCTTGACCTAAATTATTTAATTCTATTCTTCTTTGATTTTGTATTTCTAAATCTACATCGTTTGCACTGAACTTTGGGTTTTTACATTGAGTAAAAACTGGTTTCATATCAAAAGGTGTTCTGATTACATGCTCAAACATTTTTAGATTTTTCTTCTTTGATTCTTTTTCTCTCTAGATTGCTCATCATGATTAAGACTATAATCATAGATAAAACTGCGATGATATAAATCACAAAATCTGGTATGTACAAATCCATTTAAGAAACCTCTTTGACTTCTTGAACTACACATTTTGGTATGATTGTGGAATTGCCACATTCATCAATGCTACCATCTTCTTTGAAATTAAAATCACTTACCAATCTAATTACATCTTCCTCATCACTAATAAGAAAACCTGTGCTTAGACATCTAGGTAAACTTTCTTCTTTGACATCCTCTATACTTCTCCATGATGAATCTGATGTAATATCAATCCAAAATACATGGACAAATTTATAAGGTATTTTTTTAATTGCTCTACTCATAAAATATCAACCTCTAAAGCGTTCATGCCAACTCTATATGATGAGGTCGAGAGAGAGTGAGTTGACATGAACTGGAATTTTTTTACACTACTCATCATAATACATTTTACTAAACTCAACAGAATTTGTCAAGTTTTAAATTCCAGAAGCACTCCCTGGCGCTTGTGGATATTTCTCTGGCGCTGGTTTCATAAAATTATCATCCCAACCAAATGCCTCTTTTACCACATCTTTTGATAAACCTTTATACACTTGATGTAATCTTTTATCTTTAGCAACGATTAATAGTTTCGCCTCAGATTCATGTAATCCCTCACATATTTGTATAAACATATTTTCTTTTTGTGATTGTTTAGTTTCGTTATCAGCACCTTTAATAAAGTGCCATAATTTTTTCGCCTCTTGAGCAAGAACTGTATGTTCAGTTCCCTCTGGAGCGTCATTTGGTGTGTATGGAACTTCACCTGTTGGTATCACCCATTCTTTAGTAGGGTCAAAGGAAGCTTTTAATAATATCCTTAGTGATTGTGTATCATACCTTTGTAGTATTTCTACTTTTTGAGCTTTTGTTTTTGCTTTGTGTACTTTGTTAAGTATTTCAGAAAACAATAATGTAAAATTATTTGCCATTTTAAAATTCTCCAATTTGTTCAGTTAAAGTTTTTAATCTTTTATCCATAAAGTAATCTAATAATTTACTTCTGTCGCCACAAGTGGCACCCTTGAAATCATCTAGAATAGACTGTTCTAATTCCTCTGGAATATTATCCAAATTAATTAGAGCGTCATTTCTTTGATAATTTCTTTTCAACTCATCATTTAAATCATCAAAATCTTGAGCCATAATACTATTTATCTTCTTAGATGTCAAGGGTCTTTGCCTTAATTCATCTGTAAAAGTATGGTCTGGTGATAGCACATTTGGTATTCCATCTGATTTATCACCTTTTAGTATATGTTCTTTTATATAGACAACTGGGTCAATTCCATTTACATGTTTTTTAGTAATAGGACTGTATTGATTTACATTGTCATACTTTTGTAACTGTATGAAATCTTTATCACCAGATACTATTAAGATTTGTTCACTTTGATAATGTTTACACACTATGGCGATTACATCATCTGCTTCTGCCCCATAAGTTTCTACAACTTTATATGGCAAAAATTCTCTAATTTCTTCTTTAATCTGATTGAGAACTCCAAAAATACTATCCCAATCTTTACCATCTTCTTCTCTACCTTTTTTACGATTCGCTTTGTATTGTGGAAATACTTGTTTTCTCCAGTATGCTCTAGAATCATAAGTGAGAACTATCTCACCATAGTCTTCTTTGAACATAGTACGATATCCTCTTATAGAATTAAGTATCATGTGCCTTACCATTTCCTCATCTAACTCACCTTTATTCATGTGTAAAGACATCATTAAACATGCCAAAGAAATTTGATTCATATCAACTAATATCATAATATTCTCGTTAACCTTTCGTTTGAAAATTGCCAATAATCTTTATCTATTTCACAACCAACATATTCTAAACCATATTCTTTAGCGACACATGCCGTTGTACCTGTGCCCATAAATGGGTCAAATACTATACCTTTTTTAAGACCAGATACTTTTAAACATTTCTCTACTAACTTTGTAGGAAATATTGCTGGGTGTTTTTTATCGCCTGCAATCTCTTTCGTTATTTCTTTTGTTGCCTTACTTTGATAAGTTATATGCCAACAATTTGTTGTAGGTCTCCAATCTCTACCAGACCTTTTTAAATTTCTAGCTGCATTGTTGTATTCTTCATTATAAGGAACACCAGACCATTTTAAATCTATTTCTGTATCACCATCTTTTGTAAAGTGAAATAAATGCTCCCAACCATTTTGTAAGTATCTTTTACTTGATGTTGGTGTAGAATAACCTCTTACTCTACCATCTATTTCAATTGACTTGCCCCATATTATATTATTTTGTAATTGCCAAGGCACATTTTCTGCTATCTTATATGCACTAAAAGGACTGTTTTTAGTATATGCAATATTTAAAAATAAATGACCATCATCTTTTAAAACTCTGCATACTTCTTTCCATACATCATTCATCCACTGAATATAATCATCCCTGTCATCATTGTACTTATTATAACCCAAACCTATATTATAGGGTGGACTTGATACACATAAGTCAAAACTATTATCTTTTGTATCTTTTAAAAATTCTAAACAATCTTTATTATGAATCATTTTAAACTAATCCATTCTTGTGTTTCATCTAGATTTCTTTGTCCAAACATGCCTTCGCCTTCAGCTCTAGGATATGCAACATAATGATATCCACCTACATTGTCTGGCCTCTTTCTCATAAAGAAATGTAAGTCTGTTGTAAGTTTACTCATTTCTTTTCTGAAAATCTTTTCCTCTTTTTCTGATAATTCATTTTTCATGTCTTGGACTAAATCACCTGTATAGTATGTTATGCCCATACTATAATCTTTACTTTCTTTTACATATTTTTTTAATATTTTAATTATTTCTAGTAAGTTTGGATTTTTCATAATTCTGTGCTCTGATTCGATGGTCTATATCGTATGATTAAACATGCGATGGCAATTAATAATATTGCACCTGCCTCATAAATTAATGTGCTTGGCTCCATATCTTTACCTTGTAGTATTATTAATCTTGATAACGCTGTCATAGCGATAAACAATGGTAATGTGATAGGTATCTTATTACTCATATAGAATACACCTATCATACCTAAAACCTCTGTGTATATGAACAACAATAATAAGTCTGGCAGATTAACTTTACCCACCATGTATATTGTTATTATCTCTTGTATAGTTGCAACAATCGTGAGTATTGCAATCAAACCTAGTAATCCTTTTTCTATAACTTTTATTAAATTCATATTATAACTCTCTCTTTAGAAAGGGTGGCCCGAAGACCACCCCACTAAATCTTAATTGTAAATTAAGAAGCGAATGAAACTCCATTTCCATAAAGTGCTTTGATTCCAGCGGCAACAATAGTTTTGTTTGCTGAATCATTTAACAACACCTCAGTCACACCAGCAGCTAATATTGCTTTAGATGGTGTACCTAAACGATAAGATGTTCCAACAGCAGTTTTATTGATATAAATCATGTGTCCTGCTCTTCTCAACTTATCTACCATCGCTTGTGGCGAAGTTAAATCAAATTGACTTCTTAATTGTTTCCAAGTAATTACTCTACCTGTTTCAAATGCATTAAGCACTCTTTGTGTTTTTGATAGTTTTTTTCTACCCATGTTATTTTCTCCTTTCGAAAATTAAATTTAATTTGACCAAATTAACGCCTCGTATAGTCATATCGGCGATTACACTATTGTAATTCATTATGATACTTTATCCTCCCAGTATTCTAAATCTTTAAAAATTATTATCGGATTTTCAATCCCCTCACCTCTCAAAAAAGATTTTAATATTCTTTCATGCATATGCACTACTTGTGATTTGACATACTCTTGATTCTGAGAGAATGATTTATAATACATTAGAACTTTTATGTTAGGTCTAGGTTTTTCCTTTACTTTTACTCTAGCGTCTTTATCCTCTATCCAATCTTCCATTATTCTGTCTGTTCTAAACATAGAGGATTCTATTGTGCAAAAAGTATTATCATTTATTTCTGCCTTTATTAACTTTTCTTTTTCTTTTCTTATTATCTTTGTCCTAACACTCCAATCTTTCCAAACTTTACCTGCTTTCCAGTTGCCTCTATCTTTAATTATATCTTTTGCAGCTGCTCTAACTTTTGATATTTCTTTTCCTTTGAAACCACCAGTGATTTTTATGTAATCAGTGGAATATTTGTCTTTAAATGTATCATCAGTAATTTTTTTATTGTCATAAAATTCAACTAATTTACCAGCAACATCATCTACATGTGTAGTCATTCTTTGAATTTCTTTTTTTCTATTCAAAGCGTCACCTAGTGCTAACATTTCTTCCATACTTAAATCTTCATCAATGTAAACAACATCTATGAAAATCATTTTTGCACTTCTAGCGGATTGACCAGTATGATTACCACCAACTAAAACTTTCTTACCACCTGGCAGTCTTACGATAGTAAGAGTAAATCCTTTGGTACTATTATTAGATTTCATTTCATTTTTATACTCACTAATTTTTTTAGAAGATAAAGCAGTATCAAATCTAACTTGAAGTTTAACTAAATCAACATCATCAAATATCTCATCGACTTTTTCTTTTTTTCTCTCTAAATCAGATTCTTTATCATAAGCATCTGTCGCTAACTTATCAATCAAATCAAGTCTTGGCAATTCTTCGGATTGATATTTAATACCATTCCATTTGTTCCAAGACATTTTTTCTTTAGCAGCGTTTAAAGATTCTAATAACTCATTTTCTTTTTTGTATATTGCACTCACAGTGCCATATTCAAAAATTTCATATAAAAATTCCTGTGGTTTTGTTTGAAGTAATTCTTTAAATTCTTCATCAGTAGATGAATTCCAGTATGCACCATCACGATGAGATTCATCTTCTTTCAATCCATGCATACCTAGATACCATCTGCTAGTAGGTTTATGTGTGAACTTATACAGAAATGCCTCAGGCATTAAATCTGTTTCTTTTATTTTTACTTCTCCGAATGGATATGTCATTTGTCCTCCTCATCATCTTTGTTTAAATTCCAATTTGTGACATCATGTAATGTTGTGTCTGGTTCAAATTCTATGTCTACTTCTGTTTTAGTTTCTTCTTTTATATCACCTGCCATGTCAACTAAGTCACTTAATAATGGCACATCAAATCTTGAATAATATAAATCAACACCATCCTCGTTTCTAGTTTCCTCTGGCGACATTAATTTATCAATCAATCCTTGAACTATATGTGGCAATTTTTCTTGTCTTGATATGATACCTTTTATGGTCTCTGATAAAAATCCTATATCTAAAATAAATTTTTGTTCTGAAATATCATAACCTTTTTCACTTAATGTATGAATCAATTGTACCATAATATTTTCAGTTAGTATTTCAATCTTAGCAAGTTTATCTTCCATTTTCAATTGAGTAGTATTTTTTTCTAAGGCCTTATCATACTTTTTCTTAATCCAGTCAGCATTATTATCGACTGGTTCACCAGTCCATGGCCCGATTATAATATTGTCATCTTTTTTATCTGTCATGAACTCTCCATCATTATTTCTACATTACTTTTCAATGATTCAAAATGATTATATAAATCTGTGGTGTCAATATCAAGGCCTGATTGTTCTATCATATCTCGAACTTTCCACTCACATTCACCAATCACATTTTGCACTCGGTCACATGTATGTTCAAACTTTTGTTCTTCTGTCATCATGTTATCACCTTTTTTTCAACTGGAACTATCGCTCCAACATATTGTAAATAATTATCTTTAATCTCTGATTTAGGGTCATTTACTGTAATTATATTTTCTTCTTTAATATGCATTTCTTCATTCTCTGCGAATGGTATAAATGGTGAAAAATATAATTTAGTTTCAGCATTAGAGCCTGGGTTTTGTGCCATCGGTATTAATACAAATGGTTTTTTGATTGTTGTTATCGAGGGGTCAGCATATACCAACTCTGCAACGACATCCTCACCTGTTGTAAGGCGTAATAATTTTACATCCATAATTTATATCCTATTATATTTTCTTCTATAATTGTTTTTCATTTGGTGTGGCCCTGGCGTCTCTTTTAGTTTTCTCAACCATCTTTGTCGACCAGCAGCTTTTGCCAACCTTTTCTTTTCACTTTTCTTAATGAAGAACTGTCTTTCATGCACTTCATTTAACAACCCTGCTTTTAGAACTTTCTTTTTAAATATTCTAAGTGCTTTGTTGACATCATCACCATGAACTGCAACTCCTAAACCACTTACTTTTTCTTGTTTTGGTTTTTTCTTAAAAGGTTTTCGCTGTTCATAATTGTGAACTTGAAACTTTTGTCTTGGTTTACTTGAACTGCCTCTCAAATCCTACCTCCTACATCTGCACTTGTCAAATCGTACACAGCATGCATAGCGTCATACTCATTTTCAAAACCTAGAATTTCTAGATTGTCCATTTGTTTAGATAAGATTTCTAAAGCGTCATCTTCTGTAATGTCACCACCCACTAATTTGTGAGCAAGCACATTCAAAATATTTTCAGCGTCTTCCATCATTTGTTGTTTTACAGCACCCATATTATACCTCCAATAGTTTGCCGATTATTTCCCAGTCATATATTCTGACACCATCAACCTTTTCAAAAGCCATTTGGTGTCCAGTTTCATTTTCTAAATATGTGACTGCCTCATCTTTCGTTTTAAATGTTTTATCAAAACGACTGTTGTTCATTCTTGGTTTTGCTAAATATTTTTTCCTCATATTTTAAAACCCCCATGTTCAATAAATTTTCTCGATAAACAATGGTATTTTTTCCCAATAAATTTTCTTCTTGATTTACTAAATGATAATGGTTTCTTAAACTCTATTATCTTTTTAGAACCTTTTGGTATATAACCAATAAGGGAAGTTTTATTTTTTACTATGTAAGTGTGATTACTAACTTTTTCATCACCCCAGTTAGTAATCTCTTGCAATACTTCTATCATTATGCGGCCTCCAACATTGACATTGGCACAGAATATCTACGACCACCTATGTCAACAGTACATCTTGTTCTTTTGATTTTTAGAAGCGTACCTAACTCTCGTTTTGTCTTTTGAACTACATACACTTGTGCTCCCTCTATCAATGAAGACTTAGCATTCATGTTTTGCACATCACGAATAAATTCTATCAGACCATTCAACTCTGATAAATCCATGCTCATGATTTCTTTTCGTATACTCTCTTTCATAATTTACCTCTCATAATATTGTATGTGACCATTATAACAGCTTAAACAGGGATTGTCAAGTGTTATTTTAATTTTTTTAATGAGAATGATTCTCATTTCCATAAATATTTTCCACCATAATGTAATTTGGTGTAGTTTCTCCCTTTTAACAAAGCATGCATGAATGTCAATCCTTGTATTTCTGTCAACTTGAAATTTTTTGTTTCTTCTAAGGCTGTCATCATAGATTCTGTTAATTTATTTGATATTTTACTCATGTTTTTGACCTCTTTTTTTAGTTATGTATATACTATAACAGCTTCAACAACTATTGTCAAGGGCCAATTTGCCCTTATTTTTGGAG
>VTLG01011117.1_pt1 | contig 36371 bp, 52 predicted proteins | sample 4694571 | NCBI WGS metagenome assembly VTLG01 (sample SAMN12604809, study PRJNA352737) | marine metagenome | biome: ENVO:00000447; feature: ENVO:00000209|ENVO:00000569|ENVO:01000036; material: ENVO:00002151; isolation source: viral sequences binned using virsorter ...
ACTAACTATTATATCTCTCTCTCTCTCATTTGTCAAGTATTATCAGGGACTCTATATTATCTTTGAGTATGTATCTTATTTGATAGGTTCTTGACCGATTCAAGCTATTTAATTGTTAATCTCAACTCTTATTAATATTATCATAATCTCTTTATATTGTCAATGATTATTTATATATAATCTATAATTAATCATTTAATATATTAATACTATTCAATTATTAATACTTATTAAGTATATCATTAATATATATATATGTCAAGTGTTAATTTACTCTCTCTCTCTCTTGACTTCTCTCTCAAAGTATGGTATAATGTACTTACAAGATAATTAAAATGGGAGTAGTTTAATTTTTTATCGACAAAAAAAATTTACGCCGATAGGCAGGATGCCCCCCTTTATATATATAGTATAGCTCTAAGAGCGCTGAGGAGTAATATGGATATAAATGAGATGAAAGAATATATTGGACAGCATAATGATGAGGCGTTGTTGGCTGATGGATTTGAGGATGCCTTAATGGGAGTAGGAGTCATATTCAATAGATCTTTAGCAACCTATGACATGAGAAAGTGCATTGATATCCTCATTAAAAGAGATGGCATGACAGAAGAAGAAGCTGTTGAGTATTTTGAATTTAATGTGACTGGTTCTTATGTAGGAGAGAATACTCCTATATTTGTGGAGGTATTTTAATGGGTTCGGTTAATGTACAGGAGATAATTGCGAGGATAGGGACTGGTTTTACTGCGATAGAGAAGAGGATACTTAAGGTATTACCTGGTTGGAAGGAGTGGCCCAGAAGGTTAAGGAAGGTGTATATATTGCTTGGGACGTATGGAAGTAATGATAATGCATTGAGGGAGATGTGTGAGGAGTTTGGATGGGATCCGTATAAACTTAAGGAAGAGATTGTGGCGTGTCAGGATTTTTTTGAAGAGTTTAAAGCGTATAGAGAAAGGGGAACCTACCCGGAGATATTACAGAGTAAAAGAAAGTCAAGGGTAACTACTGCTCAATTAAATACATTGTATGCACAAGAAGCAGCAATGATTCAATTTATGCATTTGGAAGATTCAAAGGCTCAGGGAAGAGCAGGTATGGACTTTTCTGTAAGGCTTGTGACTGAAGCAGGATTACTGGATATCGTGGAAAGCGTAGCAAAAAGACCAGAAATAAAATACTATATGGAAGGAATGCAGAAAGAACCCGGTGTCGTCCATGAAGCTGTGGCTGATACTCAATCAGAGGACGGACTTACCTCATTAAGCTAAGGAGATTACATGTATAATCCATATCCATGGCAACAGGATATGCACAATAATAAGGCAAAGCTTAAGTTTGTACAGGCCGGAAGACGAGCAGGCAAAACAAGAAGCGCACTGCATGAAGCCCTCTCAGCAATAAAAGAAGCATCACTTACTCCAGTACAATTTCCAAACGATAAAAGAAAATTAACATCAGATGAAGCAGGCCTGGTACCCCCTATTCATGTATGGACTGTCGCACCAACAAGAGCACAAATGCTACAGGTATGGAATGAAATGCAAACCTTTATACCCAAACACCTTGTCAGAGAAAAAAGAGACAGACAGGCAGGAGGACGTGGTGGTGGATTTAAACACGATGAACTTAACGTATGGCTTGATTTTAAAAACGAAAACGGTAGCTGGCTTAACGGAAGATGGCGAAAATCGGTATTCTGGGAACTGAAATCAGCAGACAACCCGGAAGGATTACAAACAGTCGGTCTTGACTTTCTGCATATGGCAGAAGCACAGGACATAAAAGAAGCTGCATGGAATAAAGTAAGACCTACTCTTAATTCACCAGGAAGACTGGGACGTGCAATCATAGAAGGAATCCCCCCTGAATCAACACAACACTGGTTTGCACGAAACTTTAAAGTAGCAAAGTTAAAAAAATCTGTAAGACGTGCCGCATTCCACGCTTCTACATTCGATAATCCACATTTAACCGACGAAGATAAAGAAGAAATAAAAGAAGAAAAAGCTACCCTTACAGAAAATATCTGGGAAAGATTCTACCTGGCACAACAACCAGAAGGCGCAGGAAACTTCTTTAGAAACCTTGCAGCAGCATACACAAAAGCAGATTCAGTCGAACTAGCCAGACCAGTTGACGGAAGATTTTACGTTGCAGGCCTTGACCTTGGAAGAACAAACGACCCCACAGTAATGATAATTAAAGACAGACAAAGCAGAACATCAGTATCAGCAGTAGAACTTAAGAAAACAGACTGGTCTTTACAGGTTGAAACAATCAAAAGAGAGGCCTCTAGATGGAACGTACAGGAGATATACATGGACTCCACAGGTCTAGGTGGTAAGTTCGGAGAAGACGTGCTCTACAGGGAACTGATGGAAGAATCAATTCCAGTAGTAGGATATAACTTTACTCAGGCTAAAAAATACCAGTTGTTTCTGGATTACGCTATTTCACTTGAAAAAGAAACAGTTGCATTTCCACAGTCATGGAGTAAACTAATAAGTCAGTTAGAGGATATTGCTCATAGGGAATCAGCTAATAGAGGACATACGTTTTATACGGTGTCTTCAGGACACGATGACTGGGTTGATGCTGAATGTTTAGCATTGATGGCTTGTGATCCCGCTATGGATATCGGTGAGCAAAAATTTATTCCGGCTTCCAAAAAAGGAATCACTCCAATCAACAGTGGATACTCAGGTAAAATGTCAAGGCTTAAACGGTGGAGAAAAGCCAGACAGGAAAATGAACAGCAGGAAGCTGAAATAATAAATACTGAAGAAAAAAAGGTGCACCTCTAAATGGTTTTATATGATAACTCTTACAGGCCTACCGCAGACCCATCGGAAGAAATAGCCAGGGAAAGCGCAAATCCAATAGACGAACCACTGGTTTCAATAGAATGGATACAGGATAAACTCGCAGAAGGTAAAGTAAAGTTCAGAGTCTTCTACGAAAACTGCGAAGAAGCAGAACACTTTTACATGGGAGAGTTTGACTTTGACGTACCCGAAACAGGATCACTCGTAAGACTGGGAACAAGCCAGTCAGTAATAAATTCACTTGTTGCACACGTTACACCACAGTTTTTAGATATATCCGTACCCCCTCCAGGATCAAGAGGACAGGCAAGAGCTGAACTTATAGAAAAATTTTTAAAGGGTGCAAACCACATGCTGGAACAATTTACACCCACAAGAAGAGAAATAGCAAAACAAATGGCACTCTACGGAGTGGCATGGGAAAAGACAGAGTTTTCTGCAAATAAATGGGAAGAGTTTCCCGAACCGCCAAACGGCGATGACAACGAGGAAACATACAGGGATAAAGTAAAAGATGTTCTTGAATCAAGAAACATTAACTTCCCAATCTCATCAGCACCCATAAATCCGAAAACATGCGTCTGGGATCTGAACAACGGACAGAACCCCAGATGGCTGATTCACTATTATGAAGTTGATGCAGAATGGGTAGCAGCACACTTTACCGACTGGGACGGCCCGCAAAAAGGAAGAGTGGAATTCATAGAACTATGGACTCACACTCAGGTTGCATATGTAGCCGATGAACGATTTGCACTGCAGCCAAGGCGACACGGATATAAAACTCTGCCGTTTACGCAGTTCTGGCCTCATACAGGACTCAATACAGAAGAGGCTAACCCTGAACATCTATATCGGGGAATACTGCACGGAAACTTCGACATGCTTAGAGCAGAATCAAGACTTGCGTCACAATACCTTGATATCGTAGCCAACTCAGCATGGCCAACCAGAGACTTCAGAGGACCCCCTGGAATCACAGAACAGGTTATGGAAACCTACGAAGAAACTCCAGGAGCAAAAAACTTCCTGCCGCAGAACGTGACAATAGAACAGTCAACAGTAGCAGAACCTCCTACATCTGTGCAGGTAGCACAAAGCATGATGTCAAGAGCAATAGAAGCAAATACGGCACCGGCTGTTGTTCGTGGAGAAAGACCACAGGGAGCAGCATCCGGGTATCATACAGCAGTACTAGCAGGTATCGCAGCACTTAACTTCGGACCATATGTAGAAGCATCTCAAAGAGGATTACAAAATAGAAATACAATTGTGTTGCATATTGTTGAAAATGTAATTCGTGATAAAGTAACAGTATTCGGAAAAACAGAAGCTGGATCACTGGACGCTGTCATTAGACCAAATGACATAAAGGGACACACTGTGAACATGGTCCAACTTACTCCTACTTCACCAGAAGAACAGGAAAGAAAGCTCAACCTATGGTCAAACTTGTGGAGATCAGGATTCGTAGACCACGATACATCACTCAGAAAAGCCGGAGTATCCAACGCATTGGACGTTAGAACAAGATTGCTTGCAGAAGAATTCCTTAAATCAGAACAGGTTCAACAGGTACTGCAGGGAGAAGCAGCAAGAAGAGTTCCCCTACTCGCACAGATAATTGAATCAGCAAGTCAGGGTCAAACTACATCTCAACAAGCTGAACAGATTGCACAAAACATTTTAAACACTCAAGGCGATATGCAACTGCCTAACCCAGGAAACTTCTCAGGAGTAAACCAACCTCCAAGAACACTTGCATCTGAAAGAGAAAGAATAGAAACTAACACAAGACCTGTAATTCCAGGTTCACTAGAAGAACAGAATCTGGTTGGAAGACAGATAGCATCACCAACAAGAACAGGAAACAGAAGAGTTCCAGGTAGAGATATAGGCCCTGGATTGGGAGTATAAACCATGGCAAAGAAATCAAATTTTATAGACGGAGCATTTAAGGAAACTGACGAATTAATGAAAAGATTCCTCAATACAGTTCAAAGTGAATATAAAAACATTCCTGCTCCAGAAGAACCAAAACAACCAGTGTCCAGACAGGATGCACTAAAAAAACTTATGAGAGGTTTTTAAATGGCTACACCATATTACAATCCACAAGATATAAATAAAAAAAGAAGGAAAAGACCTGGAGCTTCAACTGTACCGTCTGATTCTTTCTTACAACAATATGAAAGTCCGGGGTTACTTGAAATGACATTTGGTGCACAGCAAGCTGCAAAATCAGCACCAAGTCCAGCACCACAGCCAGCTAATAGAGGACTTAATTTAATGTTTGATCCTTTAAATGTAGTTCCAGTTCCATTTAATATGCCAACTAATACTGGCTTAGAGTATTTAAAAACTAAAAATCCTCCTGTAATTGACCCATATCCGGGAAGAAGAGGAGCTGACCCAAGTCAAATGCCTTTAAGACAAGGAGCACCAACAGGAAACATACCTCCAGTTCCACAGCCTACAACTGGAATACCTCTTGAAATATATAAACAACGACAAGCTGCAAACCAACAGGCAATGATGAATAACAACCTCAAACCTTTCAGGACTTTGGATCATGGATGTATAATCAACCACCACAGCAAGCTGGTTTACCGCCTTTAAACGTAGACCCTTACGGTGTGCCAATGCCTCCTAGAGGACTACCTGAAATGCAAACAGGTGAATCGCCAGAAGTTTTAGGGTTTGATCCTAATTTACCAACAGGTGCGTCACCTTTAGAAGATTTATTTATGCAACAAAACCAAATGGACGCAGGCAGACCTTTTGTTCCACCAACAACACAATTTACAGGAGATCAGGGAATGCTTATGCCGGAGCTTTCTGGAGACGTTGGAGCCCCTTCAATTAGTCTTCTTCCTCCAGCACCAACTGACACTCCTCAACCTTTTCTTGGAGGATATGATCTTGATTTATATCCATCACCAGAGGTAAGTATTTTACCTACTGATAGAGAAAGAGATATTCAATCTGCAGTAGATCAGCAAATTGGCGGAGCAGGAGCAACATATCAGCCATCTCTTTCTGAATATAAAGCACAGCAAATCATAGAAGAAACCAAGGATGCAACTACGGGAGCAATAGATCAAACTATAGAAAGCATAGTTTCCAACTCTCCGGGAATGACTTCAAATACTGCTAATGCTATAAAAGAAGATATAGAAAAAGAAGGAGAAACAACTGTAGAAAATATTACTAAAGATGATACTGGCGAAAAAGGAACAAAGAGTAAAGCTGGACCTGGTACCACTAATCCGGTCTTACAGAATTTTGAAAATCTTGCAAAAGCTGCAGAACAGGGATTTGTATTTGACGATAAAAATTTAGAAACCGCATATAACGAAACTAAAAAGAAACTTCCCAAAGATGGAGACCCGGTATACTTAAATGAATTTTTTGCAAGCTTAGCGCAACCTTTAAGCTTTAATAAGGAAACAGGTACTCCTAAACTACCTAAGTTTCCAGTTGAACTGCTTAGTCAGTTTACTCAAGAGGTAGAACAAACTGTAACCAATCCTGCCTATCTTGCTTATGATGATCCAGAGGAAGCTAAAAAATTAGACATAGACCCTACAGTTACTATAAAAACCAGACAGATAGATCCTGGAGCAGAAATACTTTTGGATTTCTACAATGAATATGTTGGAAATGCTTTACTTATGGCAAGAGAAGCACAACAGCAAATATCCGATCAAGCTGTAGCATACGCACAAAGTAACCCTTACGGGTTAACAGCAGAAGATCAAAGATATATTGAAGAGACTAGAGCAAATCCTTACGGTCTTAACGCAGAACAATACCAGTCACTACAAAGACAAGGATTATCTGCTGATGAATTTATAACTCTTGAAATGGAAAAATCCAGAATGGCAGCTTTGCCAGGACTTGTATCCGCAGCAGGACAATTCTTCCAACCGGGAACACTTGCAATGCTAGGCGGAGAAGAAGGAGCTTTTGATATTCTTTCAAGATTAGGAGGAATGGGACGACAACAACTTACTCCTAGACAAATGGCAGAAAGACAAGCAGATATTGATAAACAATTAGATACTCAATTAGGCTTTACATCAAATCAGGTAATGCCACCAGCAGGAGGATTTGTAATTGGACAAGACACAGAACCTTATTTAGATCAAGGTGTTGTTGGTTTATCTGCTCAACCGCAAGTGCAAGGATTAAGCCTTTCTCCAAGCGTACAGGCAGCTTTGCCACCAGATGTACTTGGAGCACTTGAACAAGGCAAAGAGCTTACCAGTGGACGACTAGAACAGCTTCAGGCTGAAAACCCAACTGCTTTGGAAATATACTTTGGATTAAAAGCAAGACAAGGTAAGACACCAGAACAAACAGTTCAAAGGTCTCTTGGTGTAACTCCTGGACAGGAAGGTGCATTAAGTAGATTGGGAGCAACAGTTGTAGGATGACATTAAAAAGATATGAACCTAGACGTAGATTAAGATCAGGTGCAAGTCGCAAACAACTTGAATCTTTTTTAAAAACGCCTGATTACTCAGACCTTTATAGGTCTATTGCCAGGTCTAGAAAAAAAAGAAAAGAACAACAACAAATTGCTGAAGCTCAAGCAAGAGTTCCTTCTTTTCAGCCTTCTCAACCAGAACAAATATTGGAGCAGGAATTGCAAAAACCTGCTGGTGGAACAGTTGCTGAACAACAAGCACAACAAACATGGCAACAGAAACAAGAAAAAAAAGCACCTGGAAAAAAAATATGGGAAAATTTTTGGGAAGGGGCTAATAAAGTAGCCAGAGAAGGTGCCAGCCTTGCATCTTTACTTGCAACAGAAAAGTTACCGTGGGTAAATAAATCACTTGCAGATGTTGCTAAAGAAAACCCTGTTAAATCAGGGACAAGAAGTTTTGCGCCATCAAATGTTTTAGAGAATATATTTCAAGTAGAAGCTTTAGGTGACTTAGGCACACAAATGAGAGAAAAAGGTGTGACTTATGATGATATTTTAAATCAATTTTCTGAAAATGCTAAAAGAAATCCTGTAGATGGACGATACTATAAGTTAAATGAAAAAGGAGAATTAACTAAAGAGCTTGCTGCACAGGAAAAAGTAGAAGATGCATATGAGTCATCTGACATAGGAACTTATGAAAGTGTAAACGATGTTCTTGAAACAGGATTAAATTTATTAGGTTTTACTACACGGGAAGAAGGAGGAGGATTTTTAAACCAACTTCGTACAGGAAAAAGTTTAATAGCTTCACCTTATTCTGCTCTTTTATCAAAAGAAAATGAAGCAGGATTAGGGTTAATGGCTGCAGGACAGGCTATTGCTAAAGGAGAACCAGTTCCAGAAAACTTTACAAGAATACCTGAAATGCCGAAAAAGCTTGGACTTGAACTAATGTATGATCCTTTAAATCTTGTAGAGCTTATTCCAGTTGGATTAGCATTAAAAGGTCTTAGGATTAAAAATGTTAAAGCTATAGCAAGTGAAGTTGTTGAAAACTCTAAGTCAGTAGATGGAAAAATTATAGGAAAAGTATTATTAAATTCTGATGAAGGTAGAGAAGTTATACGTTATGAAACAATTAGAAAATATGTAGGACAAGAATTTATTCCAATAAAAGCTGGAGCCTTTGTAGGAGACTCAAAACAATTAGGCTATACACGAAATGAACTTTTAAATCTTAGAGCAACTATTGAAGACGAAGTAATTAATGCTAAATATTTTGACCAGGCTAAAGTTAAAAAGATGCACAAGATGGATCCGGATGCACCTATTAAAACAACAATTGAAGGAAGAACTTATTCAATAAACGAAAGTGAAAGATTTTTAAAACAAATAAATGAGTTGTTGGTTAATGATGAAATTCTTACAAATAAAGCCAGAGGAATAACTATACCTGGACAACAAGTTCGTTACGGAGCAAAAGGCAGAGGTGTTATTAGAGGTCAATTTGAAACTGCCGATGACATAGATTTAAGCGCTAAAAATCTTTTTGATACTCCTGTTGCTGAAAAAATTTTAGCAAGCGGTGATCCTTCAAGATTGTTTAGATTTACAAATAAACTTGGAGAGTCAGTAAAAGGTGGAATTAATTTTGCTGTTGATGCTATCAGCCCAAGACTAAGGCTTGCTCCAGCGTCAATACTAAGTCGAACAATGCAAAAGTTTAATGGTAGGGCAAATGATTACCTAGAAGCTTCAGTGCAAGTACATAATGCACAGATAAGATCAATACCGGATTTAATAGAAATGGGCCCAGCGTTTGCTCAACTAAAAAGAATTGGTGTTCCTTTTCAATTTAACCCTGAAAGAGGAATTGTTAAAATTGGTGAAACAGATATAACTCCTCAGTTATTGAAATCTTTAGGAATAAAAGTAGACAATGCTGTTTTAAAAGGAGACCAACCTCTTATTCTTAATACGTCAGATTTTATTGATAACTTTTTTACTACAACAGGAAACAAACAATACTGGAGATTACTTGGAACAGACGATGCAGGTAAAGCAATGCTTACTGATACTGGAAAATGGATTGCTAAGTATCAACGAATTTATAAAGAACGTGTCGATGAACTTGTTGCCAGAGGAGTAATAGATCCGGAAGATTTTACAATTGGAGAAAGAGGATCAAGTTATATTTCAAGAATAGCAAGTGAGTTAAGACTTTTAGATGAAGCTGCAGAAACAATCAAAACTGATCCTAAAAAGTTTGACTTCACAAAACTTAGATTCTTTGACGAAGAGGCAGCTCAGAAATATGTAGCTGAGGGAGGACGATACATTCAGGATCCATTTGATGTATTAAGAATTTTCCTAAGTAACTCTTATGTAAAACAATTTGACACAGAATTATCCAGAAGAGTTAGGGGAATAGACGCAACTAAAACTATTGTAGATCAATCTCCGATGCAAACTCTTAGTAAAACAATTGAAAATTTAGATGCTAAGATTAAACAAGTAATTGATTTTTCTCCAACATTTACAGCAACAAAGTTTCCACATGTTAGTCCTAGAACATTTAATACTTTAACTAATCATTTTCCAGAATTAACAGAAGAAATATTGCGATTAGAAAGATTAAATCCTGGAGCAGAAAGAGCAGGAGCTTTTACTAACCTACGTTCTCAAATAAAAGCTTTACAAAAAGATCCTAACTCAACTTATTCTAAAAGATTGGCACAGTTAAAAAAAGTTGAAGATGATAATAAAAAACTGCAGAATGTATACGGATCATACCATGAGTCAATAAAACGAGATCCTATTACTAGAATTACTAAAAAGAAATTAGGTTTAGCAGAAAGACAATCTGTAGAAGAATTTGAAACAGCATTTATAAAAGCAATAAAAGGAGTCCCATTAGGAAAATCAACATTAAGATTAGGCCAAGAAGGTCTTAAGTTAGCAGAAAATGTTGGTAACTTTATGAGAGGTATCATGGCTAACTTCGACCTTGCTTCTCCTTTAATTCAAGGCCAGTTTGTTTTAGCAAGAGACCCTAAAGCATGGTCTGAAGGAACTAAACTTATGGTTGGCTCACTTGCTGATGATGCAGTGTACTATGATTTTATTGTAAACCATACTGACACAATACAAAAAATGATTGATGGCGGTATACCTTTAGGATCAAGAACATCAGATTTCTTTTATGCTTTTCAAAAAGGAGGAAGAGATAGTGTCTTACCTAACTTTTTAAAACAATATTTTACAAAAGCAGATTTACCTGGCGCTAATGCTTTTCGCTGGGCAGGTAATCTAAAAAGACAGGGTGTGGACAAGTTATCCGGATTATACAGTAATCCTTTAGATGCATATAAAATTTTAACTTATGAAGCACTTGAACCTTTAACAAAAAATGCTAAAGAACTAGAAGATCTTCACGCTTTTATAAGACATTCTACTGGTTCAATGGATACTGCTGCAATGGGAATAGGACAAACACAAAGAAGTATTGAAGGAACCTTGGCTGCTTTTTCTCCAAGATTAGTAAGGGGAATGGTAGCTTTAACAATAGATGCTTTTAGAGGTAACTTAAGCGGTAAGCTAGCTAGAGAAGCATGGGCAAAATTAGTCATGGCTCAGATAATTATTATGAAAGAGTTGGCTGATGTAACCGGAGGAGACTTAAATTTAGATCCAACATCAAGTAACTTTGCAACTGTTAAAACATCAACCGGCACATATGGATTGTCTCAAACATTATTAACACCAATGAAAGCTTTAGCAGAAACTGCAGAAATTAGTTATGATTCTCCTGAAGCATGGAAACCAGGTCACGGATTTTGGAAAACAGGCTGGATTAAACAAGACGGCAAAACTCTTGCCAATCCAATAGCTAGGCTTCCAAGACAAAAAGCAGCTCCCCTTGGAGGACCTTTGTGGGATTACTTTACCGGAGTAGATTTTTTTGGACAGGAATCAACATTAGCTAAGTCTTTAAAAACTTTGCTTCCTCTTCCTTTCAGCGTTCAAAATGCAATGATAGATGATATTAATAGAGCAACTAGAGACCCTGATGTTACTTTACCTGTGTTGGGAGAATTTGATTTTTATGGAGGAATGGTTATTGACCCATTGGGAGTTAAACAGTTCCCTCCGTCAAACTGGGATATTCTTTATCAGATAAGAGATGAAGTAACTGCCAGAAGGTTTCCTGAAACTCGTCCTGGAAAGCCAGCTACATGGTCAGATTTAAGTCAAACACAAAGATTGGCATTAGAAAATCCTTCCTCATCTCTTTTAGAAAATTTAACTTTAGCAGAACAAGCGTTAATTTTAGATGATGCAAAAAGATTAAAAGATATTGAAACTAAAGTTTATGATACTTATAGGCTTGATACGATTGGAGTTCCTAAAGCAGTAAATGATTATTTTGAACAATCTATTGAAATTGATAAAAAATATAATCCGAAGATAGAACAGCTTACCAATCAGTTAAAAGAAGGACGATTAAACTCTTCTCCTGCACAATTTGAACCTGCAATGAGAAAATTTAAAAATGATAGAAAAGATATTTTAAATGATAAGTATGAGGAAAAGGATCTTATTTATGATAAGAACCCTGAAATACAACAATACTTTAATGAACAGGCATTGCTAAATCCTGAAAATACATTTAAGTGGTTTGAAGAACAGTATAAACAAAAAGTATTTTTTAATCCTGCTTTTGATTTACCAGACGGTGAGTTTGATTATCGAGCCAGTAAAGAAGCTGAAAGACTCTTTTTTCAAAACGAACTACAAGGAAACAAAGAATTGTTTGATCAGATTGTTACTCTTCAGTTCTTTAAAAAAGACATGAATGAATATGAAGCAGACCTTGAATTAAGTCGACATATGTTTTCTGGATATTATTTTGAAAAGATAGACCAGTCAATATTAGAAGAATTTAAAGACGTTGAAGATATATATTATAATTCTTACCAACCAGGAAGCGGAGATTATAAAACAGCATTAAGAGACGGAAACGAAAGACTAGCTAAGTTTATAACTTTAAGAAACGATGTTAGAAAAAACATAAGAAAACAAAATCCTTTATTAGATGCCTGGGTATTTAGAATGGGATATGACAATACTTTATTAAGTGAACCATTTTTAATCTCAGAAGGTGTTGTAGATCCTGAAGAAAAATTTAGATGGAGGGACCCTAGAGAAGCTATTGATTGGCAATTAGCTTGGAAGAATAGAAGAGAAACTTATCCAGGGTTTTACCAGGATCCTAATTGACATATAGAGAGAGAGTGTAATATATATATATATATAGATAATTTAAAAATAAATATAATAAATGTATTTATTAATTAATTATAAGGAGTTACGGCTCAAAAATGACAACTGAAAAAAATGAGGTTACGGCCAACGAAGAGCAGAATGTTACGGCAAATGAAGATGCTCAACAAATAGTTGACAAGATATCTGAAGACGCAGTGCAGAAAGTACAGGACAGGGTAGAGGAAAAGATACAGGAACAACAACCTAAAGAACAGGAAGATGTTGCTAAGATAGTCAGGGAGACTGTTACTCAGGAGATGAATAATTTCCGAGGTAACTTCGTTAACTGGACTGCACAGCAACAAAGAGAATTAAGGCAGACACTTGATGACAGTCTCAAGGGATATAAGCAACATCAGGAAGCTTTGGAACAGCAGAATCTGTCTCAGATGGATCCAGAGGAACAGGTGGCATATTGGAAACAAAAAGCTACACAGCCTGTTGAACCTCAAATAGAGGAACAGCAGCCTGGAAGAGATTTCTCTCAGGTCTACAACGCAGCCACTGGGGCTGCAATGGCTTTGGGAATAAACATTGATGTTAAAAATGACCAAAGAATCTGGGAAGGTGCTAATGCAGGTATGACAGACCAGCAACTTTTGCAACTGGCAAACCAAAATTTAGCAAAACTTAAACAGACTAGTAACACTGCTCAACCACAAAAGACTCAGGTTGTTAATGAATCACCTCCTCCACCGCCAAGTACCGAAGGCGCTCCGAAAGCAGGCAACGCAAGATTTACTACTTTAAGTGACCTTGCATCGCAGATGGCTTCCGGAAATATAAATGCGGATCAGTATAGAAAAGGTCAACGAGAAATCAAAAACCAAGGATATACAACTTTATAAGAGGTAAATTAAATGGCAACAGGATTGACATTATCGTCAAGTTCGAGTCTGTCTGACATGTCGAAAATTATTATAGCTACGGCTATTTCTAATATTGAACCTGCTGGTCCAACAAACCAGTTGGTTGCAAGATACGACATACCTAAAGGAGCAAAGCAAGTAACTGTCCCAATCTGGGGTAGAAACGATGCTGCTGCTCTTTCTGAGGGTGTAGATATTTCTGCTCCTCAGCAATTATCAGTAACCACTGTAGACATTACTGCTTCAGAACATGGTATATTGACCTTTGTTTCAGACAAACTAACTAGACAAAACAACGAAGACATTCTTTCTCACGTAGGAGAAGTACAGGGTGGAGCATTAGGAAGACTTTTAGAAGACGACTTAATTGTATTATTTGATGGGTTCTCAAACTCAATTGGATCTGCAGGCTCAATGCTTACTTTCTATCATGTAGCAGGAGCAGTGTCTTACTTAAAAACTGACAACGATTCAACTTATGGTATGGCTCCGGGAACACCTAACGGTGTATTCCACCCAGAGCAGATCAGAGGATTCGTCCAGGAAATGACCGGCATCCAAGGTGGAGGTACTACAGGTATGGCTGCACAGCCTATTCCAGAAGGTATTACTGCTGAGGTTGTTAAAAACTACTTTAGAGGAAATGAAAAAGCATTTGGTGTTCCTATATTCCAATCTGGTGTATTAAGCAGAGATGGATCTGGTGACACTAAAGGTGCAGTATTCGTACCTCAAGCTATCGCATTAGCAATGGCTCACGAAATGGAAGCTGAAAACGAAAGAGACGCTTCTCTAAGAGGAACAGAAGTAGTGATGGTTGGAGAATGGGGAGAATCAGAAATTGCAGATCCATGGGGCGTAGAAATGCTCGGTGCTGCTGACGCAATATAGGAGACTAAATGACTACTCAACAAGATTATTTTGTAAAGGTGGTGGACAATAATGAAGATCACCTTTACACAACTATTTTTGATTCAGTAACAGGAGATCCTCTTCGTGTAAAAATAGAGAGGCTTGATTATTACCTGTCAAAAGTAAAAAGAGAATCTAAGTTGAGTGGCGATAAATTAGTTTTTACTGGCGATTACTATAAAGCATTCGTCAAAACTAAAGAAGAAATAATTGGTTCTCCGTCTTCCAGTGAGGCTAAGCAGATCGCTTCTGTTGGTCAATCTAAAGCTGGGAAACGAAGAAGAGGTAAGAGAGGTAAAAGAAAATGACGCTAGATTTAGTGGCACAAAAAGAACGGTGGAAAACTATTGTTCAAGGGCTTAGGTTTGAGAATAACTGGAAAGGGATCCTGGAGAAACATCTCAAGGAGAACAAACTAGAAGAACTTCCCGAACCTGAGTGGACTGATACCGATCCTACTATGGCTTACATATATCTTCCTGCTCGTTCCCTAGATGGGAAAGATATCAGGATGGATAGAACAAGAGCACGAATGTTTCCAGAAAGCATCGTTGGGTATCTTGAGAAAGGCGGACTGATGAAGCTCCCTGCAAAGGTTGTAGCATCTCAGAGATCGCAGAAAGATGGCCAGCCCAAGATGGAAACGGAGAAACCAAAACGTGAAAAAATTAAATTACCTAAAATAGGAGAAGTAAATTGAGTAATACTATGGGGAATAAATATGATTCTTCCAATGCTGAAACTCTTTCTGCGGCTAAATCTTTGGCAGTAACTGATGCAAAATTTCAGTTTCTTGACCCAGGTGGAAGCGCAAGAAACGTGGATTTGCCTGACCTAAGAGCTAAAACTTCAGACTCAAATTCTGAGGGAACTGGAACTTATGGTACGGACAGATACATTGATATGAACTCTGGTTCTTTTATCATTAGCAATACTGCTGATGGATCTGAAGTAATCACAGTTAGAGGTTGGAATGGCTCATCAACGACTGGAACTATTATGACACCAACGCAAAATGAAACTGCCATCTGTGTATGGACAGGAATTACAAGTGGTTGGATCGGCATAGCAGGTTCAGACGCATAAACCAAACAATAAATAAGTGAAGGGTTTGTACAAGCGAATAGTTTAAATCTGTAATTACTTTTAAAAGAGTTTATAAAACACAAGCCCTTCATTTAAAATGGAGGAAAACATGGCATTTGGACATGAAAAATTAACAGTCGATGCTACAGTAAGGTCATTAACTGTTCCTGCTGATGTTAACTTTGCACAAGTTAAAGTTGAAACAGCAGCAATAAGATACAGACTAGATGGCACAGACCCAGCAACTGCTGTGGGCGTATTAGTTAGTGCAGGCGATGCTTTTGCTATATATGGCAAAGACACCTTAGATGGAATAAAAATGGTTGAAGCTACAAGTACAGATGCAGTTATAAATGTATCTTATGGTGTTGCTAACAATGGCATCCATGGCGTAGTTATAAATACAGCAGCGTAAACTAATGGGTAAATACAATAAATCTAACGTAAATAATATATTTAAGGAAGAACCTGAGATTTCAGTATCAGAGCATACTGTAACCAAAAAAGGCAGAAGACTTAAAATGGTTATACCTGAAGGAAAGATTGGGTATGGTGATGTAGAATCTCATGCACAGATTGCAGGTGATCTTGCAACTAAACATAGTGACGACACTAAAGCTGGTCAAAAAGCTTACGAACAAGCAAGAGAGCACAGAGAAACACGTGGCGGAAGCACTATAGAACAAAATCAAGTAGACATGGCTGTTCAAAAAATGCACAGCAGAATGCCTGTTGTAAACACTTATAACATTACTGACCCTATTACAGGAGAAGTAGTGGCAACTGAAATACTATTTATGAAAACAGAACCTAGCGGACTTACCCGACCACTTAAATACAGGTATGATGTCCAAACAGGTAAAGCGCAGGAGATACCTTTATAATGGCTACTACAACTTTAGATACAATGTTACCTGCGCTTGGAAGATATATAGGTGCTTTTATAGGTTCGTTTACTACAACAACTGCTATTGGGGCAACAGGATCATTAACTGTAGTAATATCTACAGAGCTTAAAGACTCTGGCTTTACTAATGATGATGCACTCAATGACACCTTTATTAAAATTACAAGTGCTAACAATAATGATACTGTAAGGCGTGTAACGGATTATACAGCAAGTTCTGGAACACTTACTATTTCAGGTATTGATTTAACTTCAGATAGCAGCACACAAGCAACTTTTGAGCTTTACAGGTATGACCCTGACCAACTCAGAGATATGTTAAACGATGCAAGGCACGATGTTTTTCCAAGATTATACAAAGAGGTTAACGATATTACTTTAACTTTGGCAGGACATCAGTACAGGTATGCAAAACCTACGTCTATACGTCAGGGATTTGTAAGACAAATATATGAAGAAACTAGGATTGATGCAAAGTCATTTGCAAACAATATAGTAAGAACTCTTAATTGTGATTTTGAAAGTTGGACTAATTCTACTACCCCAGAAGATTGGGTTAACAGTAGTTTTACAAGCATAACTCAGGAATCAGAAACAACATCTCCGGATAACTACATGGTGTTTGAAGGAACATATTCTGCACAATTTCAAGTAGCGGCAAGTGCTGTAAATACAGCTTTACTTACAGTTCCAAGTGGAACAAATTATAAAGGAGAAGAAATTAACGTAGGAATTTGGGTGTATTCAAGGACGGCTGACAGAATTTCTGCTGCAATACAAATAGATTCTGATACTATTTCTACAGGCACTACTCATTCTGGAGGTGGCTGGGAAAGACTTACTCATACTTTAGTTGCAACCGACCTGGCAACAAGTATTAAAGTTGGCCTTAATGTTACCAACACTTCAGATGCTTTTGTGTTTTACGCTGATGAAATTATAGCAACAGCAGGTCAATCTGAAATACCTAAGTTAATCGGAACTCCTATTACAACCTGGAGAGAAGAAGGTGATGAGATTGTATTAAGAGGATCAGTAAGTCATACTGACAGAACTCTCAGAGTAAAAGGAATGGGATTGCTTTCTGCAGTATCATCAGGGTCTGACACTATGGAAATAGAACACGACCAGACTAGAATTTTATATGCTCATGCCGCAATGCTTTGGTTCCAACAGGACTTAGACCAACTAGACACAGCAGATTTAAATGCAGCACAGCGAAGATATACACATTTTAGAAACCTTGCAGAACAGGGTAGAGGAGCTATGGCTCCAATGCCTTTGCTTAAAGGAGCTATTTAATGGCAACAGCACCTTATAGTTCAGATATAGTTTTAAGTAATACGGATGGGTCTACAAATAAAATAGGCCTTAAACTTTATCCGGATACTGGTAATGTTCCAGGAGGATGGAAAGTAGAACACTTGTCCCCTGCTCCTCCAAGAATTGGAACTGACTCAGCAAACTATCAGCAACAATCTCCTGACGTTGGACTGGTTTTAGACCAGGACACATGGCACAGAGGATTCGGTGCATCATTTATTTCACGGTTCGGTACAGCCACGGAATCCAACCGGGCTAGGGCCAGGTATGGTTACACCGAGAATGTGCTCCCTATGTTTAGAGGAGAGCTTGTTTTAGGGTATTTAACAGATGAGACAGACATACTTATATCCAATGGAAGGTTTGAAAAGCTGGACAACAACAGCGAATATGACATGAGTGATTGGGAAACTGGAAAATCTAATGTGACTCTTACTTCAACTTCTACTTATGTAAACACTGGGGATAGAGGAGCACAGCTTGCTTCAACCGGTGCAGGTTCTTACATTGAGCAAACAATAACGTGGAACGCAACCTTTAACAAAGAATTAGACGGATCTACTGAAAGCAGAAAAAAAGTTTTTGCTCATTGTTATCTTAGAAGAATATCAGGATCGGGTAATGCAAAAATACAGATTATAGATTCATCCAGTACTTCTTCTTCTTCGGCGATCACTGCAACATCAGCATTTACTTTTGCTTCCGCAGAACATACGGTTGCTGCAGATGCTACAAGTCTTAAAGTTAGAATACTACTTTCAGCAGATGAAGCTGTGTGGGCTTTAGATGATGTAGCTGTATTTCCAGAAGGTGGTGCATCTTGGACTCAACCGCAGGAATTTGAAGACAATATATATGTTGCTTGTTCAAGAGGCATATACAAGTGGGACGACACAAACGAAAAATGGAATGTAGTTTATATTGATCCTACATACGATATTACAGACTTAGAATCTTTTGGTGGCGATCTTTACGCAGGTAGAGGATCAAGTGATAATTATATTTATTCAGCAGATGGTGCTACCTGGACTGATTGTGGAACGTCTGGGTCAGGCAATGGAAGATATGCACAATTTTTTTCAAAGGGTAGAAACGCTAGTGGTGACTTAGCCTTGTTTAAAACAAGAGCAAACAAAGTAGCAGTAGCTACATCTGCCAACGACTCTGCAAACTTTGGAACAGAGATAACCTGTGGAGATACCGACAGATCAATAACTAATTTATTTTCAGCAAACGACCTCGTATATGTAGGAAGAGAAGATGGTCTTTTCCAATATGACAGAGGCACAAACAAGTTCTTAGACCTTCAGCCAGAAGCTAATTTGTTTCCGGATGACTCAAACTTTAAGTCAGCTATGGGCCGATCCGGATCAATCTTTGCAGCAGGTGGTGATCAAGCTTTCTTTAAGATAACATTTGGAAGCTACTCAGGATCATATGTGTTTGAAGACTTGTCTTATTTATTTAAGGCTCCTGCCTATCGAGGTTTCGGTGGTAGAGTAACAGCAATGACGCAAGATAGAAATAATCTATTTGTCGCCTTGGCAGATGACCTAGAGTCCGAGTCGTCTGGTTTCCCTTATACCTTCCCGTTCTCATTTGCAGGAGCCAACATATCAAAGTCAGTTAAACTACTGGCAGTAAGGACTCAACAGGAAGAACCTGGAACTAGACCAGAAGATGTTGCTCACACAATAGCAAGCTTTACAGTGTCTTCAATAGATTCAATGGGTAAGTTTAAAGGCTCAGAAAGAATGAGCTTGTTTGTGTTAGGGAACAATGTAAATGACGACAGCTCTGACAGTAACAACAACAAAGAACCAAGAGCTTTTAGGTTAAGGATGCCGATAAGAAATGAAAACCCTTCACTAAACTCTATAACAGAACACCCTTTATCAGGTAACTTTTATACACCTTATATCAACTTTAATTACCCTGATGTTAACAAGGCTGCGGTAAAGCTAACCGTAAACGGATTAAACTTAGACTCAAATAAATACGTTACAGTTTACTATAAAACTGATGACACTACAGATGATGACACTACAGGTTGGACAACTTGGGGATCAGATGGAAAGTTTACTAGTTCAGGGCAAACTGTAAATGCAGCAATAAGCACGCTTACCAGTTTTGACAGAATAAGATTTAAGATTACGTTTACTACTAATGACACAGGAGTGTCTCCAAGAATTAATGCTCTTGTATTTCACGCTGCCTGGAATCCTATTGATTACAGAAAGTGGACAGCAGTTGTAAAAATATCAGACAGACGATCTTTACTTTTAAGAAGAGTTCGGTCCACATCAGTTAAAACCACAGACATGACAACTTTAAACAACCTCAGGGAACAACCTTTTGTTTTACTGCAAGACCCTGATGGTACAAGTTATTATGTAAATTTAAGATACACAGATTCCATGATATCAAGTAGAGTATATAGTACCAGGAGTGTTGCTCCAGACCAGAGTAGGCTTCTGACAATGGAAATGACGGAGGTTAAGACAAGCTAATGGCAAACGAATTTAAACATACATCAGTAGGGTCTCAGTTATCACAAACTGAGTATGAGGCAGTTGGTGGCCACGTCTTAGACAGCCAAGCGGCTGGAGATATTATATACGCTAGCTCTACCAGTCAATTATCAAGACTAGGTATAGGAACAGCAGGTAAAGTATTAATGACAAACTCAGGGACATCGGCTCCTGAATGGTCAGCAGCAATAACAGGAGTAACTTCTATCCTTGCAACTGACATTAAGATTGGTGAAGATGATCAAACTAAAATTGATTTTGAAACAGCAGATGAAATACATTTTTACGCAGCAAACGTAGAACAGGTATATTTGGGTGACAATATATTTGGTCCACAAACAGATAGTGATGTTGACTTAGGTTCAACAGGAGTAAGGTGGAAAGATGCTTTTGTAGATAGCATAACAGTCACAGGAGAAGTAGATGGTGCTTCATTAGACATATCAGGTAACGCTGATATTGATGGTACTACTAACTTAGATGCAGTTGACATAGATGGTGCAGTTCAAATAGATGCTACTGTAACTATTGGTGCAGACGATCAAGGTTATGACATTATATTTTATGGAGATACAGCTTCTGCAAACTTAACTTGGGATACATCAGTAGATGACTTAATCTTAAATGGGGCTGCTAGAATTGTTATTCCTGACAGTCAACTTGTATTAGGTAGCACAGCAGTAACAACTACAGGTTCTGAAATTAATTTAATTGATGGTGGAACTGCTAGGGGAACTACATCAGTAGCAAGTGGAGATGGTATTTTAATTAATGATGCTGGAACTATGAGAATGACTAATGTTGATACAGTTTCAACTTATTTTGCAAGTCACAGCGTAGGTGGAACTAATATTGTTACTGTAGGAACTATAGGTACTGGCACATGGCAAGGAACTGCAATAGCTTCTGCTTATATAGCAGCTGATGCAATTACTGGTGCTAAAATAGCAGACGATGCACTTGATAGCGAACATTATACTGATGGCTCAATAGACACTGCTCATTTGGCAGCCGATGCTATCACAGGAGCCAAGATAGCTGATGATGCTATTAATAGTGAACACTATACAGACGGTTCTATTGATACTGCTCACATAGCAGATAACCAAGTTACTGTAGGTAAGTTAGCAGATTTATCTAGAGGAAGTGTTATTTATGGTAACGCTAGTGCTGCAACTGCTGAATTAACAAAAGGTTCAGCTAACACTGTATTGACATCAGATGGAACAGATATTGCCTGGGCAGCAACACAAGCACCTAGTGGAGCTCAAACTGGTATTACAACTATTTATAATTCTAGTCTTATTCTTGGATATGGAGCAAGTCATGCAAACATAGATTTTACTACAGATAACAGTATTATTTTTGATATTGATGGAACATCACAGATACAATTAGATGATGGAATATTAAAACCAACTACAGATGTTGATGTTGACTTAGGTACTTCTACTTTAAGATATAAAAGTATATATGCTCAAAAATTTGCGATGGACATATCTGCTGATGGAATAGCAGACCATGACTATTCAGGCATAACTGCTTTAGTAAGAGTAGGTGATGGGGCTGATATAGGAGCTTTTGATTTAGTTCACATTAGTGATGTAACAAATGAGGTTCAAATATCAGATGCTTCAGCAATAGCTACATCAAGAGTAATAGGTATTAATCCAAGTAATAGTGCTATATCAGATAATTCAGAAGGAATTATATTATTACATGGAGTTGTTAGAGATGATTCATGGAACTGGACTACAGGTGCAACTTTATATTTATCTGAAACAGCAGGAGATATAACTGCTACTGCACCATCAACAACAGATGCGTGTGTTGTCCCTATTGGAATAGCTTTAGAACCAGATATGATATACTTTAACCCAACTCAGACTATTATTGAACATGCGTAATGGCTAACAATGTAAAAAAAGTTAATAGTATAGCAATAGCAAGTATTAAAAAAATAAATGGTATTGCTGCTGCTAGTATAAAAAAATTAAATAGTGAAGAGTTTTCTGTATCAGTTGATCCTAATACCGTTACACCTACTAACCCTAACTTTAACTTTGACAATGGAGATTTAAGGGCTACAGAACATACTTCAATATGTTATGACCCAGATAGAAACTTTATTGTAGTGTCATATAGAGATGCTGATAACTCAAACTATGGGACAGTGAGGGCAGCATCAATAAGTGGCACTACTTTAACTTGGGGAGCAGAATATGTTTTTTCTTCAGCGACTACTACAAACACAGGTATCTGTTACAACACAGGGCAAGATGTAATAATGATAGGTTGGTCTGGGCCTTCTAGTAATACTATTTATGTAATAGCAGCGACAGTTGGTGCTGCTGCTAATGATTCTTCAGATACTGATGACATTGCTTTTGGTAGTGCAGCAACAGTAGATTCTGGAGGTGATGGTGGTAACCAGTCTATAGCTTACGGAATGATAGAGTATAACCCAGATTACGACACTGCTACAGTTGCGTATGAAAATGGTGCAGATTCAGGACATAACTACGTTGCTGCTGTATCTGTTTCAGGAACTACTTGCACAGTTGGAACTGCTGTAGAATTTGATGATACTTCTGAAGAATTATTTGGTCAATCTTATGATCCAGATGCAGGTAAAACGATTGTTGTTTATGACAATGGAACTAAAGTTGGAGCAAGAGTTATGACTCAAAGTGGTACAGGCAACAGAACTATTACTATGCAAGATGAAGCTTTGTATGCAAACAACAGTGGTCTTACTGTTCAAGAATATTATGGTGGTATGCCAGTAGCTTATGATACTTCAGCTAACAGACATCACGTTTTACTTTATGATGATTCAGCTAGTGCACCAAAACTAACTTATTTTACAACTGATGGAACAGATATAACTTGGAGTTCTGGTACTGCTGGAACTGTAACATCAGGAACTACTTCAAACAATGAAACAGGTGGTGGCATAGCTTATAATGCTGCAAGAAACAGAATCATTACTTATGGTGCAACGTCTAGTAGTACAAGTTCCAATTATAATTTTGAATACCACACTGTGAATGGCACAGGATACACTTCTCAAGGTTCTGCCACAGCAATAGAGAATGGTTTAAGAGTTAGGAACATACATGTTACTAGTGTCCAAACAAATTCTTTTCATGCTAATTCTACTATAATGGTTTATGCAGATGTAGGTGGAAGTACAGGTGGTGGAAGAGTTAAATTTTTAGATCCAGGTTCATAATGAGTAAAATACTTAGAAGAAAATCAGATAATGTTGTTGTTTATTTGCTAGATGATAGTCAAAGCACAGCCTTATCGTCTACTAAATTTATATATACTAAATCATCAGGTGCCAATGTTGTGGTAATAGATTGTAATTCTAGTACACATGACTTGATTACAGGTGTAACTGCACCTACTACATGGTATGGAGGGATGATGTTCTATGCAGATAATGGCACATGGACTATTAACACATCAGCTTTAAATGATGAAAATGCTAGTAGACAGGCAGAAAGAAATAGAACAGGAAATAATACACCAGCAGACTTGGAGGTAGAAGTATGACAAGCAAAAACGGAAGTAAACCTGATCATGCAGTTCAGGATTTACTTGCTTTAGTTCATGGAAGAAACCAAAGAATAGCAGAGCTTGAATTACAAGTTCTTCAATTAAATAGAAACCAATGCAAGTGCCAAGGAGAGTGCAGTAATGCCAATGGGAAAAGCGTATCGGTACAAGAAGCCGAAAGTAAAAACAAGAGGGTCTTCGGTCAAGAAGCCAAAGCGAAAAGCTAGGAAAAAAGTATGAATATTTTAAAAGTAGTCATGCCTTTAATTCCACAGCCGTACAAGAATATAATCACATTTTTTCTAAAAACCTTAAAGAACGTAGATTCTAAAGAGGAACTGGAAAGAGTTGCTAAGTTATTTGCAGACATTACTGCAGATGGAAAAGTAACTCCTCAAGAGTGGTTATCTCTTGCAGGTAAAAAGGGGTTAGGGATACTTCAAGGTAACGGAAAGTAATGGCTGGGATTACATACAGAGGAGAAAAGTTTTCAGGTTACAATAAACCTAAAAGAACTCCTGGTAAAAGTAAATCTCATGCAGTGTTAATTAAAGATGGTGGGAAAGACAGGCTTATTAGGTTTGGACAATCAGGTGTTAGTGGAGCAGGAAAAAAAACAGATGCAAAATCTAAGGCCAGACGTAAATCTTTTAAAGCCAGACACGCAAAGAATATTGCTAAAGGCAAAACAAGTGCAGCTTATTGGGCTAACAAGGTTAAATGGTAAATGTTTGGAAAACTAAGACCTCAAATATTTTTAAGCATAATTGTATTAGGAATACTATCTAGTTTAGGTGTTTGGCAAGGTTATAACGAAATAGCAACAGGATGTGTTGGTGGGATTATAGCACTAGGTATGAAGGTGCTGGAGAATGAATAATGGCAGATATTCAAATAGGAAAAAATAAATATAAAGTTACGTTAACTATATTAATAGGTGCATTTACAATCCTAGTTTCCTCAATAGGTTGGGTTCTTAGTTTGCAAATGACTGTTGCTGCTACAGAAAAAGACATAGCAGAACTTAAATTACAACTTGCTACAATAAAAGAGATAGAAGAAATTGTTGACGAAGTAGATAAAAAGCAAGCAATCATAGAAAATGAGATGCGTTCTATCATGTCAGATCATTCTGGTTTTAATGATTTGCTACGAGAAATGGGCAAAGAAGGTTACGGAGATAAGAGAGAGTATGGTAACTATGACTAAATCTAAAAAGCCTACGGCAAAACAAATTATGGTAGGGTCTAGTATACTAGCAGTAATTCTAAGTACAATGATAGTAGTAGGCGAGTTAAGTAACAGATGAAAATACCTAGATTTAAAATAAATATACCTAAAATAAGCATACCTAGTATGCCTAAGTTTAGATTACCTGCTTTTAAACTGCCAAAGTTTAAATGGTGGACACGCTTTTTAAATAAAACAAAAACAGCTTTTAATTTTATTCTTCCTTATGCGATAGGTTTAGGGAACGGAATATTATACACACTAACTTTCCTGACAGTAATCACAGGAACATTACTTCTTACTATTACAGTAATTAACCCTACAAATTTATGGTGGTCTATAAGTCCTATTGAAACACCTTATTTTGTTATTGGTTACAGTTATGTTATAGGTCATTTAGAGTTTTTACAGGTTTGGTACTGGGAAAGCGTTGGAATAGGAGTAGGCTTAATACTTTTTGGATACATTATACATATTAGATCACTAAAAGCTCTCTATGAGGGCATAAAAGCATCACCAAGGGCAATTCTTTACTCACCAATAACCTTTTACAACGAATTAAAAACCTTTAGGGATTGGCTATTTGGAAAAATAGAATACTTAAATGGGGAATCAGAAAAGTGGAGAAAGTTTTTTACCATAATGAAGAGTCCTTATAGTTTACTCAGGTCTTTAGGTTTGAATCCACAAATGGCAATCGCAGTTTTGGGTATTGGTTCTACAACAGCAGTGGGTGTAGGAGTAGCAGAAGTAATGGAAGTAAGAAGTTTTAGTAATCAGTCGCCCGGAATATATATGGCACCGTCAGAATATCCTAACGAAGAACTAGAAAAAACAATGGCTTGGAGAAAAGACAACCCCGGAGACTCAACACTTCGTGTGGTGCTGTCTACAGTAGATGTTGAAAAGATAGACATCTCTGGAATTAACCTTGGAACTTCGTATGCTTCTAATGGTCAAGCATCAGCGTTACCTAGTGGAGCCACAAGCGTATTAAATATAAGTGGCAATAACACACGAATAGAAGTAGGTAAGCTTATTTTTTCAAGGAACAGTTGTAAGTCTTTAGATTTATTTGATATCAATGCTAACAAGGTTACAATCAAAGATAACCAAGCAGATGGGTTATCTATTTATCAAAGCTTTACCTCTACTCAACCTAACATAAGACATAGTTCAGGCAACTTTTCTGCTGATCTCCTTGAAACTACTGGAGGAACTTACGATATGTTAGTAATCATGCCAGAAGATTCTATGACATCAACTAAAGCTAGAGTAAACGAATTGAATTTAACTAACATTGTGTCAAGTGGAGCAGGAAGTTCTTATGCTTGTGTTTTAAATAAATTAGATATTGGTGAATTAGAAATTACGTTTGGTCGAATTGGTGGAGATAATTCTCTTGTAACAAAAGCCTTCTCCGTATCTTCAACAGTCAGAGCTGCATCATGGGCAGTTGATGATAACATTGAAGTTTTAATGGGAGAGGTTGATAGGCAACCTGATTAATATGCCACTATACGAATTTAATTGTGATAACCAGGAATGCGAAAAAAATGTCTTTGAAGTCTTAACAACCTTTGATTCACCTGATGTTCCTAGGTGCCCTGATTGTAAACATGAAAGCTTTTCAAGAAAAAAATATTACCAGTTTAACTTTAGAATGTAAAAGCTAAATTTCTATTTGATATAAATGTTTGGGTTTTCTAATCTGTAGTTTTGCTTTAAACCTCTGTTGTATTCATCTTTTAAAACTCCAACACCTTCACTTGAAAACTGTGCTGATTGCGTAATCATACCTACCCAAGTTATTGTGTCATATTTTTTTAAAGTATCTATTAATTTTTCTTCTTTGAATAATTTATCTTTTTCAAAAAATACTAAAAATCTATTTAGACACCTAAGCATGCTTGAGGTTGTCCCTTTTTTATTTACTGATTTTGGAGAACCATCAAAAGATTTTCTTAGAATTTTAATTACTTTCTCAAGATTCCCGACATGATGTAAATCATTTAGATCTCGTATTGATGCTATGTTTGGATAACTTTTAGTTTTACCGCTAAACCCTATGATTTGTGTTCCAGTTTTATTGCATATATCAACTATCTCATGGGTTTTTTTATCTTCCATTACCCAATCAGCTCTAAAAAGATCAACAGGTTTCATAGGTTGTACATTTTTATTTCTTATTTTATATTCTTCGGCCCTTTGTTTTTCTGATAAACCATCTGGTAGCAAGGATGCCTTAAACTGAAAGTCATTTCCATATTTTTTTTGCATTGCTTGGTGCCTGTGATTGCCGTCACATATTTCATATAGCTTTCCATTTTGATTTGGTATTTTTGATATTGTTATTTCGCCAACTTTTTTAAAATCAAATATTGCTGCCAACACATTTACATGATGCTGAACAATTGGTCTTCCGTAATTTTCTGGCACATAACAATCATTTACTTTAACAACAATTTTTTCTAGTTCTTTAAGTGTGGGGTTGCCTTTTATTATTTCTGTATTTTCATCATAGCTTTTTGTTTTTGTAAACATATTCCTCCTTTTACATTTAATTAAAAACTAAATGTATCATACTTTTATCAGATAAGCACAAATTTATTATTTTAAACTTAAATATTTACTCACAGACTTTAAAAGATATTTCTGTAGTTAGGTAGTAAGGGTGTTTTTTAAAGTAAAAGGGCTGCACTATGGCAGCCCTTTTTTTAGCGTTGAGAGTTGAGATGTAACTTACGCTTCCACACAGTCAAGAAGAAGTGCGGACTTATAATGATACCACAACTAATTCTGTTTACAAGTGTTTGTTGGAATACATTCCAAACAGTTATGGACAGTTTAAAAATCTAAAATTTAGAATATAAAAAATAAGGGTAGAGAATAAAAGTTCTTAATTTTTGGTCTATACACAAAGAAGTTCCTACCCTTATTAAAGGAGTGTGTATGAAAAACACACAATTAGCATACACTTTTAATTTTTAAAAAACAATTATATTGTTAAATCTTTCGTGTCTACTGCTTTAAATTGTGTATTGTTTAAATAAATCCTAGCCATTTCATACCAATCTTGGTATCTCATTGTTACTATATGGTCTAAATCTCTTTGTCCTTCAGTCTTATTTGATTGGCAAAGAACTGGTATCTTATTGGGATGTGTAGCTTGGCTTGCTTTAACTGCTTGATCTAATCCTTTAAGTGTTCTTGAGCTTACCACCTTTCCTACTTTTACTTCTATTGCAAAGTCACTATGTGCAATGTCAGGCACGTCAGCAGAGTGTCTACCTGTTACTGGTATACGTTCTGCTTTTTGACCAGGCCTGTTAGGCATACGTTCTGCCCAATCTCTTTCATGTTTTTTCCAAGTTCCTCTATCCATTTTTTTTCTCCGTATCACGTTTTGTGTATCTGTTGTTCCAACCTTGTATCTCAACATAGTTTTTAGATTCGTCTACTTTACCACATTTTTTACACTTACCAAATGCTGTTGGCCCATTTGGTGGTGGATAAATGTAATGATGCATGCATGATGATCTTGTACTCATTTATATTGTAGCTCCGTAATAAAGTATGCTCTTCCCTCTGTAAAACTTACTGAAGAAACACTTATTGTTTTTCCTTTATTCCTATTATATTTTTTTTCAGTTGATTCAATATGACACCAATACATAGGTTCGTCATACATTTCTTCACTATATTCCATCTTAAACTGAACTGTAGCATTCTTGACTGGAGTTTCATTCTTTCCTAGAATCTTTACTCTTCTTCCTTTTTCTAAGTGGTCAAAATATTTTTTCATTATTCCTCTTTGTCATATATTAAACATATACATTTTTCTTCACTGCATAATTGATCGTGCCTACACGCACAACACTGACAGCCTTGTGATTCATATTTTAATTTACTCATTATCTTTTTTATGATTGTCGTGTTTGTTTAATGCTTCTTCTAAAAGATTGTTTATCAATCTACCTAGAAGTTGTATTGTAAAAGGTTCATTGTAATTTTTTACATACATCTGCTGTCTAAACCTTTCCCATAGTTCTTCTTTGATTTCAATGTTCATTGTTTCTCCTTATATCTTTACACTGCCACATGGATACAAGTAATCCATTGTCGTGACCCAACACTCTTGAAGTTAATCTCTGCCCAAGTATCTTGGATAGTTTTTCTTCAGGAGTCTTTCCTTGTTCGTGTAGTATGTTTCCAAGCATTAAGCTAGGTAACTGCTGGTCATAACGATGTGACATTATCTCAGACACTGATGCCTGGACATACCCTGAAGGATCGTAAGTCACATAAGCCTCATCAAGAACAAGATAAGGTATAGTCATGACACGATTCTTAAAGTTGTTTACCTCTGAGGATCTTACCTGTTGTGAAAACTCTGCTCCACTTAGGTACCATGCAGTCTTTCCTTGTTCTAAAAGCTCAAGTGCAGAGCCCTGGGCAAGATGGGACTTGCCACAGCCGGTAGGTCCGGTTACTATGACAAGCAAAGGTCCATCTTTAACCCAGTGCAAAGCGGCATTTTTGGCTTTTCGGGCCTCGTTTTCTGCTTTAAGATTTGGTTGTTTGCTTGGTATAAAGTTCCTTATATTCATAGGATAGTCAGGTAAACCAGAAGCTTTAAATCTTATGTCTACTTTGCTATCCTCGTCATCCCCAAAAGACGGACACTCAGTGCATTGGTATACTTGGCCAAACTTAGGGTCATAGATGTCACTTGCTTCATACGACAGCCACCTTAAGTCGTTGCATTTCTTACATCTCGGTTCCAGATACGTTGAAGCATCAGGCTGAGAGGTCTGCGAAAGGGTCTGTTTCGACTGGCTTACCGGCAGTGACTCTGCTATTGGCCTCAGCTTTTCGTCTTTCATCTGGTGGTCCCTCCTTAGCTTTGTTCAACCAATTTCTTAAAGAGTTTCTCCAAGCTTTTGGTTTCTTGTTTTTATCTTCGTGCCATTCTCTCCACTTAACTACTTCTATTTCCAACTTGATCCCATTATATTCTCTCTCTAAATCTGAGATGAATTTAAAAGTATCGTTGATAGTTTTAAAAGTATTAAGGTTTACGAAAGATGTGTTCTGTAATTCCTGAAACCACTTAGCCATCCTGATAGGCCCCGTAGCATCAGGGCTTTTCCATTCAAGGTCAGCGTTTTCTTCTGACTGCCATCCACATGTTCTGCAAACAACAATCCCACTTACTCTAGTGTATGTGTTGCCTGCCCCACACTCGGCACAGGCTTTACTCTTGGTTACTTTAGTTGCCATTACTCTCCTTCCTTTTCCATCACACCCTTAACAACCTCAGCAGTGTGAGGTGCAAGTTGGTTTTCCTTTAATTTTCCTGCCATCCACTTTGTAATGTAAGTTTTATTCTCTTTTAATACATCATCCAATGGTGTGCCGGGATCAGGATACTGTTTGCTTATAACTATTTCTTCCCCTGAATCGGAATCCATAAATATTAATTCCTTAGATGGGCCATCATAACTTTTACCTTTAGACTTGTTTGTCCAATCAGAACCACTGTCAGAAAAAGAATTGAAATGGTCGTTCTGCATACCTAGATCCTCTTGCATTGGATCAGGTATACTTTCAGGCACAGCCTTTGGTGCCCTGTTGTCCAGGATTAATTGGTCTCCTGAGTCTTCATCTACTCCCACTTCTACTCCTTCAGGAAGACTCTCATACAATTCTTCAGGCGTATGAGTCATACCCATAAGAGCATCAGGACAATGCATCCTTGCTCCCTTGGCCAGACACCTCCAGAAAAGCATGTTGCCAGGGTATCTGGCCCAAGCTGTGCCTGCAAGTTCTGCTTGTGCTGCATCCTGCATAGAAAACTCAACAGTTCCTAGTGATTCCCACTCGTCAAACTTTTGTCGAAACTCTATTACTGCTTTCTCATTACTGCTTTCTTTAACTATGTAATCATACTTGCCTGAGTTTTTTATCATAGCTCCCATGGTCTGCCCATAAGGAGCAACCTTGTTTCCTACTATATAAAAGTTTTGCAAGGACTGAACAGGCCCATAGCCTATCTCAGCACCGGCTTGTATAATCATAGCTGCCTGGACAGGTTGCATCTTAAACAACCCACTCTGGTGTGCCATCTTTCCCCACTGCATTAATGCGTTAGGGTCATACTGCATAATTTGATTCATTAATTACCTCCTTTTGAATCATTTTTAATTATTTATTTTTCAATTTATTTATTGCGTAATTATTTCTGTATACTTGTTTATACCTTTTACTGGGTAGTTGGCCCCAAAGAAAATCTTTTGCAAAATGTTTAGTTTTAGTATTTTCTTTGTATACACGATACGCTTTATCAAAGCTATCAGTAGTAATTAAAACACAGTCTACGTCTTGACTAGCAGTCCCAGTTAATTTTAATCTGTTCATTACTACTTGAAACATATTGTTATCGATTTGTTCTAAGACAATCCAAACTCCATTTGTTTCTGGGTTAGAATGAGTTTTTAATAAAAGTTTATTCATAACTCTCCTTTATTATTTTATTGATAGTCTGATGGGCTGATATCAGGATCATCTACATATATCTCATGACTACACTTGAAACATTCAAACATGTTCATGTTGTAGATGGTCATTTGATATTCGTGAGAACAGTCTTTTTCTTTAATGGAAAAATCTGTGCCAGGTTTAACTCTCATTTTAACCTCCTTGCTGTAGGCATAGTTATCTCTTCTCTCTCTCTCTATTATAGTTATTTAATCTTGTTTGTCAATCTTTTCACTCATGCGTTTTCCTTTCTAGTTGCTATTAAATCTTCTATATGATGTCTGAGTTGAATATCTTTACTACCTACACCACCAAAACCAAAACTTAATTCACGCAATAAAGATTTTAATTTTGCAGTAGACCAATATTTATATTTACTCATGCGTTCTCCTCGTTTCTTTTTATTTCTATGTGCAAGTCAAGACCATCATCTAGCTTGTCTATTACATTGCCTTCATCATCTACATAATTATAGGAAACAGATATGCCCATTTCATGTAATACTGCTGTAAAATCTTCTAGCAATTCGATATGACTCATGTCGATATCATGAATTTTTATACAACCATTATTTTTCATGCTTCCTCCAAAAGTCTGGATGCCTGTTGTAAACACTTATGTCTGTTAGGACTCCATTAATTCTTTTTGTTGTATATTTATTTATCTCAAAACCACTACTATCTCCATAATCCGTGCCTTGGTAATGACAAGTTACATATAAACCAACATACATTCCTACATCTTTTCCAGAATCATCTAGCCAATCCAATGCTTCTGAAGTTATATCTACTGAAGATATGTTTTCATCCATGCCACCTTCAGGATATAAACTTTGAATACAATCTTCAGGTAACTCATAGTTTGAGTTTATTGTCCATTCACGAATATCCTCACTAGTTTCCTTAATGTTGTAGCCGTATTCGTATTTACTCATGCGTTCTCCTTACACCTGCTTTCTTCATATTCGTTATATTCATTTAGTACCTCATCATAATTCATATGTATAAATCCCTTAATTCCATGCCGATAAACCATTTCTAATTCTTCTACAAGACTTGAATGGTCAGCGTGTTGCCATTTCTCTAGGTATATATCTATGGTTTCATTTATCATTTTTTCTATATCTTTTTGATTTTCACTCATGCGTTCTCCTTATAATATTTTTATTTTAATCTGTTCAACTGGATCATCTTCTTCAAGGATTTGTTTAATCAAATCCTGGTCTTGCTTAACCACGAAATGAATATCCTCTGTGAAGACAATGTTCTCAACTCTCATTGAATCTCCTTACTATTTATTTTTTAATTTCTATTCCAATATCAAATGCTTGATCAAAAACAAATTTGTCTTGGTATTGCCAATCGCCCTCATCATTTAACTCACATTCTGTAATGATTACTCTAACTTTTTCTTCATTGTCAGCATAAACATTTACATCATACATAATCCCATTGATATTTAAGTTACCTCTATCCCATTCATCAACATTAAATGTTACTTTCATTCTTGCTCCTTATCTTGTTCTCTGTATTCATGGTCATAGCCCTGATAATCTTCTATGATTTCTTCTGTATCAGGATCTTCTCTCAACACATCATAAAAACCACAATCAAAGCAACCATAAATATGACCCACTTCATCATCGTCAAAATGTTCTTGGTATGCGTTGTCTGATTTACAGACGCTACATACTGCGTCTTGTGTAAAACTACTCATTCTTACCCCTTATGAGATATCATTTATATGTTTTTTAATTTCGTATAACTCTTCGATTATTTGTTTATATATTCCGATTAATACTATCGTGCTTCTTCCCAATACCTTTGATTCTGCATCTAATAATAAGCTTTCATATTTATCTTCAAGCCTTGCTACTGCATCATGTACAGATTCAATACCATCTTGCTTATCTTTCAACATGATTTCTATTGGTTTTAATATGTCTTCCATAATTGCTCCTTTTTAAAATGTATCATTATCATATTTTCTATAGTGTCATAGATAGGATTGAATAAGTCTTGTCCTAATTCTGTATATTGAGTTCCCTCATCATTAGGATTATCTTCAATGATGTGGTTATCTTCTGTGTGTATATGTTCTGTTAATATATAATGTGCTATGTCACAAGCTAATCCAATTCTTGTATCATCATCTAATATCATTGTCTTGCTCCTTTACATTGTTTATTTTAACGCCTACAATTTTTTCATTATCTGGATCTTTACGAATCTCCTCAGCAATTAGTACATCAACTATATAATTAGCTTCATGTTTAGCTTTGGCTTTAACTGTTATTACATCACGCATTGTAGCGTGTATCTCAACTTCATATGTTTTCATTTTAGCTCCTTAAAAACCTAACGCTTTTATTATGTCATTTTGTGTTTTATATCTAGATAAATCTAGCTTCACTGCATCTCCACCTACTTCTACATAAGCAATATCTTTTAGGTAGATACTGCCCATTGAGGTTCCAAATAGCCCATCAACTTGAGCCATTCTAATATTGCCACGTCTATTATCCATTAGGATAAAATTACCACCATCTTTAAGCACACCTCTTGTGCCTTTTTTTAATTTGTTTGGATCAATCATCTCAACTCCTTATTTATGTTTTAATTGCATTCCATGTATCACTAATGCAAAATCATCATTAGTTTTTATGGCGTGGTATTCGTTGTCATCAATTGGTAGCGTTGTATCACTTGCACTCTTCACAACTACTGCTTTCTTGATGTTGATTTTATCTATCAAGTTGTCATGTTTCCCACCATCACTTAGAGTTAGCACTAAGTTTTCAGGAATTTCATCTTGATATTTCTTTACTGTTTTAAGCTCCTTAGTGTAGGCGTAGAACGTGACTTCGGGCAATTGCCTAGCCACATTGCACCATGCTTTAAAATACTCTTCTGTGAAGAAGTCGCCTGATTCATGGATTCTTATATAATCAGGTCTTCCATTTATCACTAAACTATTTATTAATAATTCAGTTAATTTTATTTCGTCATATCTAATCGGTTTTAATAGATTAAAGTTATGCCAATACTGATTTCTAATATGTTTCATACGTTGCATATTTGTAGCGTAGCAAGTGTATTTTGCGTCCCTATGCAATGACATCTTATTAGTCTTTGGATTGTACCAACTTCTACAATCCTTAGCACTTGGACAAGCGTAGCCACTAGGCAAACTAAATGTTAAGTATTTTAATTCCCATAAGCTATTAGATTTATGCCAATCTTTTATCTTGTCCAGCTTGGCATTACTCTTACCGAATTTTAACAATTCATTAGGCATCTCAACTCCTTATTTATTTTTCTTTAGTCATAAATTTCTACCCACTTATTAATTTTTTTAAATTTGCTATCTTATCTTCCCAAACTTTAATTCTTCTTTCATTTTCATCAAGAAGGCTACTAAAGAATAAAGAGTTTTTATCAGTTTCATAACTATCCTGTATAGCTTCTATATCTTCGCCCTCTATCTTTAAAGCGTCTATATTACTTTGAAATTCTCTTATTTTGTTATTCATATTTCTCCTTATTTTTTATCTTTCATCTCTTGGCATCATCCAGAATTCTGGAACCTCAAGAATATTTAATCCATTTTCGGCTACGTCTATAAATTCATAAAAATTTCTCCTAGAATCTAATATATTTTTAACAACTTTATTTACTTTAATTCTAATTTTCTTTTTGTACTCGGGATTTTCTAAAGCAAAATCTAAATCAGCTTGAGTTAATTGTAAACTCATCCCACCATTTATCTCTTTCATCTCAACTCCTATTAATATTGTTTTATTATTTGGTTTTCTGTTATTGCTCCACCATTTTCAAAAACTTTTGAATCTTCACGGTTTAAATATGCACAAGTCTTTTTTAATTTACTCTCTATGTTCATCAACTTAAACCTTAGATTAGTCCAGTCAATATCTCTCATACAAGCGTGTCCTAGCTTGTCTTGTATTGCTATTATTTTATCAATGATATTATCTCTTTTTATTGCAAGTTCTAATTCTTCTTTAGTTGTGAAGAAATAAATCTTGTTATTTATTAAAGCGTTTTGATTTCCTATATTCATGTATCAACTCCCATTGATAATGTTTATACTATTCCCTTGTTTTTTATTGTGCTTTAGGTTCACGCACTTGGTTATATTCAGTTATACTTCAATATTTTCTATAGTTGTCATTTTCTCCTTTACGGCTATTTTCTTGCCATATGCTACCCAACTTGTAGGCATACTACCACCGCCACCACCATTTTTTACTTTACGCTTCCATGGTCTGATATTGCTAACCGACTGCATGGAGTTATATTGTCTATCACTACTATGCTTTATACACTCCTGAGAATCATGAGCCTTGTTACGAAAACAAGTCTTCAATTTAGCGAATCTCTCTTGCTTTAAGCAGTAGTGAGGTGTGTTCGTGTACATCTCAATACTCCCAATTTTTATAGTCTTATGGTTACAGACTTTATTTAATTTTTATAATCTTCTTGATACTAACTATTATATCTCTCTCTCTCTCATTTGTCAAGTATTATCAGGGACTCTATATTATCTTTGAGTATGTATCTTATTTGATAGGTTCTTGACCGATTCAAGCTATTTAATTGTTAATCTCAACTTCTTACTTATATTAATAGTATCATAATTTCTTTATATTGTCAATGATTTCTTATATATAATCTATAATTAATCATTTAATATATTAATACTATTCAATTATTAATACTTATTAAGTATATCATTAATATATATATATAGTCAAGTCTTAATTTACTCTCTCTCTCTCTTGACTTCTCTCTCAAA
>VTLG01014618.1_pt1 | contig 36359 bp, 43 predicted proteins | sample 4694571 | NCBI WGS metagenome assembly VTLG01 (sample SAMN12604809, study PRJNA352737) | marine metagenome | biome: ENVO:00000447; feature: ENVO:00000209|ENVO:00000569|ENVO:01000036; material: ENVO:00002151; isolation source: viral sequences binned using virsorter ...
ACTAAAGTTTTTCTGTTTTTCAAACCTTATAGTACTATTAAATTTATCAACTAACATATCTTGTTTGTGACTAATCACAAATACGTTTTCACCTTCTAGCGTATTTAGAATCTTCAAAAATTCATCTGTTCCTGTAGCATCCAAAGAGCTATCAAATATCTCATCTAAAATAAGTAAATTAGTATTAGTACTATTCTTCATCTTTGCAATCGCTCTCCATGTAAATAGAAGGGCAAGGTCGATACGCATCTTCTCACCTTCACTAAATGATGCATATGTAAATTCATCACGATAGCGAGACTTGATAGTTTCTTCAAAGTTCTCATTCAACGTAAAGTTAACATAAAACTCCATAGATGTTAGATAAGTATTGATAAGTCGATTCATGATAGGTAGATACTGTTTGATAATTTTAGTCTTAATACCTGTATCCTGTAGCATGTTTCTAGTTGCTTCTGAATAAATCATTTCTTCTTTTAATTTTGATCGAGAAGCATCTACTCCAACCAAATCCTTTTCATATGAAACTAACTTATCATTATCCTTCTTAGTTACTCCCCCCTCTTGAGAAAGTTCATCCATTTCATGTTGTACATTTTTATTAAATTTTTCTAATTGATCAACACTACTTTTATTCCTTGCAATTTGAACTTCATTCTCACGAACAGATTTTGCAATTTCTTTAATATCTATAAGTCGATCTTTAGTCGATACCAATTCTTCTTCTAAACTATTCAACCCATCCATTAATTCAGATGCTTTCATTTGTTTAGAATTAATCATAATATCTTTAAACTTCTCATCTATATGTTGTTCACATGTAGGACAATCATCATTGGTTTCAAAAAAACCAATCATAGTAGAATGTGATTTGTGTTTTTCTGTAAGAGTAGATTTTATATCATTCAACTTAGATAACTTCTTATCCAGTTTTGTTTTATCTGCAATACTTTCTATCAGTTTATCATTTTCTTTAGTCAGTAAATCACTTTCTCCTTGTCGCATGAAGATTTCTTCTTCATTTCCGGCGAGGAGCTCGACCTTCTCCTTGAGTGTTTTATTTTTATTCTTTTTAAGTTCTCCAATGTATTGTTTCTGCAATTCAATCTTTTCTTCGCACAGTGATTTTTCATATTCGATCTCCCTAATGTGTTCTATAAGTGTTTTCATTTCACCTTTTAATAACACGTTCATCAATGAAAAAATCTGTATGTCAAGAATTTCCTCAACAACCTCTCTTCGATAGCGGGCCCTTAACTGCATAAAAGGAATAAACGTAGAAGAACCTAGAATAACAACTTGAGTAAAACTACGATAGTTTAATTTTAAAATTTGTTGTTCTAGATGTTTCTGGTAATCCCTTGCATTTGCATCCTGATTATACATTTTACCATCAACATAAATTTCAAATACATTTGGTTTGATGCCACGGCGAACCCGAAACCTTTTACTTCCAATTTCAAATTCAACCTCTACCAATGTACCACTACCATTAACCGAATTTACTAATAAGGGTTTTGATATACTACGAAACCCCTTTCCAAACAATCCAAAACATAATGCATCTAAAATGGTAGATTTTCCAGCACCGTTCTCACCAATAATAAGTGTGGTACTGTTTCTATCAAGTTCTATTTCTGTAAATGTATTTCCAGTAGATAAAAAGTTTTTCCATCGTACTTGCTTAAACGTAATCAAAAAAAGTTCTCCAATGTTGCAGTACCATACTTTTTCTCTACCTTACTTACATTAGCAATATTATGGTCTACACTGTCGCCCCTATGATCGTAGGGTATTGTGTTTGTCAATTCGTATTCTGTTTCGCCTGGTCGTTTAATCTTCCATTGTAAATCACCATCCTTTGGATAATTAATATTCCAATCACAAGTCGATTGTTTCAAATACTTACGATTCTTCTTTGACATAGGAAGAATATATCTAAATTGTTTTCCCCATACTCTACTGAAACCCAATTCACCCATCTTTGCATCATTAGGGCGTGGCCCATATTTTGTATCCATTCGATTCATTTCTTTTTTCATCTTACGTTGGATAGTACGGAAATGAACCTTCTCCCCTGTTTCAGAAACGTACACATCACTCCATATAAAACCACCATACAGAAAGTTTGCTGCCTGATAGACATAGCCAGGTTTACCAACTATTCCATCCGCCCAAGTGTATAAGTATTTCCGTTCTGGTGTATTTTCTTTCATCCATTTCATAGTCGCACTAATCATTTGAGATTCAGAATTACGAGGCATTTCATCGTCCATGCACATCTTACCGATCTCATAATAATCACCAGTAGTCAACTCTGGAAACATCTTCTTAATTGTTCCCATAGGATTCGTACCCCATCCCAATGTGAGTACACCTACTAGTTCATCGTCTTGATATGCACCTAACCACTTCTTAGTTAGTTTAGGCATCACAGGCGAATAATGTCTCTCTTGAACGAAAAGTGTTGCCACTCTCCAATCCACAAGTTTCATTATTATCATATTACCTCAACCACGCTGCACATGACCAGCGTTCTCCATTTCTAACAACATTAACTTTATGTGGATACATAAAGGATGCTGGGAAAACAACCGCTGCTCCTGCTTCTCCTTTGAAACTTTTTTCTGCAACAACAAATTCACCACCATCATAATCATCATTTAACATTATAATAATAGATAGTTGTGCGTGTTTATATTCTAAGTTTATAGTTTTATGTTCCCTTATATAAGTACGCTGACCTGTATTATCTATGTGTTCCTTCATATATCCATTTTCTGGATAGTGTTGTATTAATAATTTACTACCAACATCTTCAAACACACCAAACCCTTCACCAGAGCAAAACTTTATAAACCTTTGGTATCTAGGATACTCTGAAATATATAACTCCTTTATTTTTGCAATAGTATTAGCAAGAAGAGGAAACGTCATATTATCACTATCTACTGAAAGACTTTTACATTCAATACCATTAATTCTAGTACTACCAACAACTCCCTTAATATCAATGATATTATTTAATTCCTTAATTATCAATGAACAAACTTCTCTATCTAAAACATTTGCATAATACTTAATAAAATCACCAACATTTGTCATAGTTCTAAGTCTTGAGCCTCCGTATAGAGTTCTCTCATTTTATTCTTGAGCCTAGACTTGCTCAAGTCCACATTCAATTCATCAATATACATTTCCAATAACGTCATAGTATCTTGCGTATTTTCTACAATGTCATCACTAACATTCTCTGCATCTAAATCCGAAAAGTCTTCCACAATCTTAACTTCATAAGCATCTGCCTTTAGAAGTTTGTCAACAAAAACATCAAATTGAAACATATCCTTTTTATTTACTACGATTAATTTCACATACTTTTCTCTATACTTATCAAAGTCATGTTTACTATAATCAATACTTGTATCATCGTAATAAATCTTTTCAAACAAAGTATATGGATTTACAATACGTTCTAGTTCTCTTGTTTCCGTATCAAAGATATGAAAGCCCTTAGGGTCTTGCCAGTCATTCCAGTAAATCTCATATGGTGTGCCAAGGTAGTAGACATGACTATCATCAGATTTATGATGAAAGTGTCCACTCATTACAATATCAAACCTACGAAATATATTTCTATCATATGAACCTTCATGTCGATGTCCACCCTTAAACATTTCAAATCCATCAATCTCTAGGTGTCCCATCGCAATCTGTGCTGGTGAACGAGACAATGCAGACATAGATGCATCATAATTCCCGGCATTAATCCAAGGAATAAACTGAATAGGAACCCCATCAAAGTCTACTACCTCTGGATTTGTATAGATTTTAAACCTATCCTGGCCTACAAGTTCTTCCATAGCATTTACATCATTAGTATTCTTATAATAGGTATCATGATTGCCTATAATAATATGTAAGTCAATACCATCTTTTTGAAACTGTCCGATAAACCGCTTACGAAAATCGTTTGCAATTCTATAAGAAATAAATTTACGTCTATCTACAACATCGCCCATATGTACGCAAGTAGTAATCCCCTTATCTTTAAGATAGGGGAAAAACACATTTTCGTAAAACTTGTAGAAATACTCATTGAAATTTTGGTTATCATTCCTTGCACCAAAATGAGTATCAGTTACTATTGCTATCTTCAATATCCGACTCCATGAAGTTTTCTAAATTCTTTTTCGTTTTATTAGTTTTTTGTTTGGGTTTATACACATCTTCATCTGGTAAAAAATTACTCAAATCAATGTTTCCTACATTATAAGTACGATCATCATGTTCCATAGTAGTATATGATACTACTTCTTGTTTTTCTAGCATCTTATTTTTCACATGACTTTGTTTCTTTTCTTTGTTTATCCTTCGTAGAAAAGCATAATAAATTATCTGTGTAAAATATGCAAATGGATTATTAGATTTTTCTGGATTAAAATTCTTAATATATTGTAAACAGTTTTCAATACCATCACATATCATTTCTTCTCTATATGTGTAGTTAATGAAATTAGGTTTATAAGATAAATGGTTTGCAATCTTTAGAAAACATTCACCGATATAGTTAGTAACTTGTGGGGGGGTTTTTCCACTATTCTCTGCTTCATCAACACGTTCACGCCATTCTATCATTGCATGTAGGAATTCTTTATTATTAACGTAATGCTCACCTTTGGGTTTTCTGGCCATTACAACTCCTTTTAATTTATACTTGTTATACTATACACGATATAAAGAGAAAAGTCAATACCCTTTTATTTTTTTAAAAAGGTACTTGACTCTAGCTGTTAAAAGGTGTATATTACTTGTGTTGGGTTTTATGAGATATCTTAATATTCTTATATAAATTCACTTTACTTATCTCATAATTAAATTGTTGTTCGTTGTATATATTTATTCGTTCCATAAAATGATTCAATGTGAAGTTCCGACGCTGTTGATAAGAAATGTCATCTGCCAGATCAAAAATCAAAACGGAATCCTTAGTTGATGATGTACGCAGGCCTCTTCCGATTGATTGAAGCACTCTGATTTTTGATTTACTTGGACTGGCGAGCACGATGTTGTGAATATTACGAATATTAATACCAGTGCTAAAAACACCGTAGGAAGCAATAATGGTGGAATTCTTTGATCCATCAACGATGTGACGTATATCTTCACGCTCTTTAGTATCTGTTTTCCCATATACAAAAAAAACATTTTCCCCTTCTTTCATGCGTTCATATAATATTTTACCGTGGTTTTCTACAAGTTGGAATAGACACAAAGTATTCCCATTAAGGTGTAATAACAAATCACAAATGAACTTATTTCTTTGTTCATTTCCAGCAAGGTATTGTAATTCTTCTGCATAGGTCATCCTTTCTCTTCTTTGTCTGTGTTTAAGTATTATACACTTTATTCTCAGATTTGCAAGTGTCTTTTTGTCTATTAATTCTTTGGTAGTTACAACGTCCTTTACAGGCCCGAACAACCCTTCTAACACCAATCTATGAGTTTGAGTACCATCAAGTGTACCAGTTAAACCATAACGGTATTTACACAAATGAAGTTTTGTAAGGATACTGGTGAGAGATTTTGCTTTGAACTGATGTGCTTCATCACCTATGACAACATCAAAACTTTTAAAATATGATTTAGGTAATTTGTATATGGATTGCCAAGTAGAAATAACTACAGGTTTAGTTACTTTTTTATCGTGTCCCTGATAAATTCTTTGACAATATGTACCAGAACTCCAACCATAATCTTCAAAGTCTTTATACATTTGCTCGACTAACGAGGTGGTAGGAACAAGAATGAGTGTAGTCATATCACTCATTTGATAATACCTTACTATGGAATATATTACGAGAGATTTACCAGAAGCAGTAGGACTAACAAGAAGACAACGATTTCGGGATAAGCTGTGATGAACAGCATCAATTTGATAGTCCCTGATTTTAAGAGATTTTCCACGGGACTTGGGTTTGAGAGATCGTATAAATCCTTGAACCACACTTCGGGCCATATCTCTTTTTTCTTCAAGTCCTTCTTCGATTTCATATCGTATTCCATTATCCCTACACCATTTTTTTATATACGAAAGTAATCCAACATAAACTTCTCCAGATTGAGGGGAGAATAAACGTATTTTCCCGTCCCAAATCCTGTTGCGGTATGCCGGCATAAATTTAAATCCTGGCACTTCAAACGTGAAGAAGTCAGATAGTTCAGCACTTTCACTAGAGGATATATTGGTAATTTGTAGATATACTTCATTTTTTTTAGATATTAGCATTTTGCAACGTATTAGGTTCCCCATACTCTCCACGAACTAAGATGTTCCATGATATACTTATGCGTTCATCTCCAGTGGGGGGAACCCAATGTTGCAACCATGAAGGAAAAATAAAACCTCTACCCTCTATTGAATCAAATTGTAACATACTAGCATTATTCCAATTTGTTTTATTTCTAGGTTTCAAGACATGTGCTTGAACTCTTGGATCGAAAAATTGAATTGGTGTTGTTTTATCAGAAGCAGTTAAATAATATACACCAGATAAAACATTGTTTGAATGTGTATGTGGTGGATGTGAGTCTCCTTCAAATAACTTATTGGCCCACATACCAGTAATCTCTAAACTTTCATATTCATATTCTAAATCATTAAGGTAATGTTCTGATACTTCCTCTACCTTCCTTCTCAAATTCATAAAATAAGAAAGTATATGTAAATCATCATCAGTATGATACTTATGATTTTTTCTTACTTGTCTTATATAGGATTCCATCATCATCCTATCAGGAGAAACATAATCAAATTCGTAAATAATAGTAGGAAAACATTTGTGTACTATTACATCAGCCATGTTACTATACTCCATCTCATTCCCTCATTAACCGTCTTGGCCTCATGAGGAAACATAAAATTTGAGGGAAATATAATAGCAGATCCTCGTTCTGGATCAAACAATTTTCCTGCCACATAAAATTCTCCGCCCACATAATCATCATTTAGATATAGAAGAGCAGAGACTTGAGGATAACCATATTGCTGGCCATGACTATGATGTATGTTATCGACATGACTAGACATAAACCCACCTTGAGAATAACGATTAATTCTAAAATCTGTCATATGTTGTACACTGAATAAAGGAAACTCTTCTGAATATTTACGACAGGCATATTCAAAACATGACTTAATATCTTTATAGTATGGGGTATTCTTACTTATCCAACATTCATCCATTCGTACACGTTCATCACTGTTAGCAGTTTTACCCTTATGATTTGCATATGTGGAGGGTTGATAGTTGTAATTATAATTCATTATATTTTGACATAATACATCAGGTACGACATTTTTGTAATAACCAATATATTTATCAACGTCCATTATATCATTCCTGCTTCAAACTTCTTCCAATCCTGTGCATTACGAATATCCCATCCTCTGTTATCTATAGATTTTATCACCCCATCAACATATTTAATAACTATTTCATAATAACTAATTTTTGCTTGAAGTTCTATTATTTCTTCATCTGCATTAATGTACATGCCTAAGTCAGTTTTTAAAACCTTAATATCAAAAGGTTTTGCTGCATAGACTTTTGCCTCTGCCTTGCCACCGTAATACTCCCATTTTTCACGGTAGAGTTTTGTATGTTTAATTTGTGATTGAACCTTCAGCAACTCAAAACGAGTTCTGTATTCTAACCATTTTGGTTTGATAGTTTGGTTCTTAAAGGATTCTTGATCTAGATGTTCTAGTCGAGTGATTGCAAGGTCTTGCCTTGCTTCAGTTTTTAGTTCTTCAAGTTTATCCATTATATATCCTTCAAAGGTTGAGCAGGGTGAGGATAAGTACTCTCTTTGATTATCTTATCTCTTAATGTTGAGACTAAAGGTTATTACTTGTTAAAGTATATCCTGTCTGCTCAGGGTTATTTATAAATTTTGTATTTCTTGAACAAGTCGTTTACGGTTCTTGTAAGTTTCTTCATCTGTTTTTTTACCATCATAACCATTTGGATGACGATTTTCATAAAAGAAATCATAGGCTTTATAAGAATTATTCTCAAGAACATTACGTTGTTCTTCAGTAATTTCTCTTATTTGAATTCCCTTTTCTTCTGCTTCTCTCTCATATTTCTCACAATCTTCAAGTGACCATTTTCTTTCTATCTTAGAAACTGCAAACGCAGATTCTTCAAACGCTTTTTGTTGTTTAGGTGTTAACTTTTCAAATAATGAAGTCCCTGTCATGATACTAGTTAAGAACATAGAATGGTTTGTCTTTAAAATATTTGTACCATTAAATCTTAAATACGTTGTTTCTATAGCAGACTTTTTACTGGCAAAATCGTTACTCTCATTGATATCCAAATCTTTTCGTTGGAAAGCCTTACTACCAAATCCTTTCCACATTTCAGTCGTAGTTGGAATGGTCTGTAATGGAGTTTCCTTTAAGTCAATAATATTTTCTATGTCGTGATTAGAACCTATAATTCTGTAACCACCAGAATAAGTAAATCCTAAAGATTTTATTCCTGTCTTAGTTTCAATTAAATTACGAAGCGACTTCCCTATTTTACCATCTAAGGCCTTAGTTACATGGTCATGATCTCTAAACAAGAATGGAAGATCTAATGCAGCAAAGGGTTTGAATAAATGCAGTCCTATAACTGTAATTTGAGTTTGACTTATATCAATACGACCATCCTTTAATGCTTCAAAATAAGCTTTCCATTTCTTTTTTATTTCAGACCAAGCAGCAGGTTTAAAAATATCTTTAGCATTAGAATGTTTATAAGTTTCCCAATGTTTTTCTAACCCATTAAGAGAATGTACTTTGAGATTTAATTCTGGTACTTCATTATATTTTTCAAGATAATCTTTCATAGTCAAGATTTCAATATCAAACTCGCCAGGACATCTCTTCTCTAGTTCGTCACGAAATTTCTTCGCAGTGCGAACAAAAAGATATTGTGGATGGTGTGCGATTAACCATTTAAGTTTAAGTCTTGCCATGTTTTTTCTCCCGTTAAAGATATTTATACATTCTCAAATTCATATAACATATATGCAAAGGTGGCAGTTGCTTGCAAATATTCTACATCAGTTGCATCTTGTGAATAATCTAGTCCTGATAGAGTAAGTGGAAACATATCATAAAAATTAACTTTAGTTATAGGATTATTTTTATTGGACAGAATAAAAAGTGTTGCATCAGAATACATACGTCTTGCATATGACGCATCTTTATCTGCTACTCTACTGTCATCAGTAACCCAATTTATTAGTTGACTTTTATCCTTCGGGAACCCAAGAGCCATTAACCATGCATGTAGTTCTCTGTAATTAATAAGTTGTTCATCAACAATAAATCTAATAGTGAATTCTTCAAAATCAACTTTAGATCCATGTATTGGAATGTCTCTACCCAAGACGGCCGTATCTTGTATTGTTGGAGTCATAGACACGCCTGGCAAATTACAGGCGACATTGAAGAATGACACTTTAGGTAGTTGTTTTATTTCAAACTTAAATTGAGTTGGACTTGCATAATCCAATTCATCTCCGTCTGGTTGGTCAGTTACAAACCTTGCTTGTGCCATATTTTATCCCCAATCGGGCTTTGAACATTTTTCACAGCGGCATGAAGTACATACTTGAATTTCCTCACCGTTACCACTTAAATCTTTTTTAAGCGTAGTACCACAATGAGATTCATGTCCACAATTTTTACATCTTACTGATTCATAGGTCATTATATCTCTCTAATGTAATCCGTCATTCTCCATTCTTGTTTATCATGAACCGATATAAAGACTTCACTAACCACAGCATCTATTTCCTTATACCAAAAGTTCATAAATTTATGTACTCTTGGTAATTGGGGAACATAATCATCTGTTTGCCAAATAAATTCTTGAAGAATATTATGGTAATCTGGCATCCAGTAGTTTACGTTTACTGTGACACAATGTTGTCTCCGTACCCATATCATGTACTATTTAGTCTTACTTTAATCCCCAATAGTAATCTGCGGCATACTTATATGGTGTAAATGCAACATTCTTATAAGGAACAACCTTTGCAGCATATGATTTCTGACTTGCAAGAACTTTTCTAAACCAAGGGTTCTTTGCAGATTCTTCTGCAAACATTTGGTCAATAGTCTTCAATTCTGCAACCAGAATATCAGCGGGTGTTTGCATAACTTTAACACCATACTTTCTAACCATTCGTTTAAGTGCCTTACCATTCTCGGCTTGTACCCAAGTCAACCACCATAGATAGGATTCATATGCGGCAGAACGAATTGAAGTCTGTTGTTGTTTAGTAAGTCCTCTCCAAATTTTACCATTAATAAGAAGATCACCAGTGTTTGAATGTTCATGTAAACTATTCAGATAGTAGTACTTCCAGATTGTAGGAAATCCTAGACGTTCATCCTCAAGTCCACCGACAAACTCTGCACAATTGATTACACCCTTCTGTCCAGCAGCGAGGATTTCTCCACCAGGCATCCCAATAGTCTGCATACCCATACGAGCATACAATTCTACATTAATACCTGTCTGTCTACACTTGAAGTTTTTCAAGTCTGCGAGGTCTTTAATAGGACGGTGAAACCAACCCAAAGGTTGATTCTGTGTAGGCATTGAAGGAAACGGAACTACGTCTAGTTTTAAAACCTTCTGATAGAATTCACGATAGAGTTCTAATCCTCCACCATGAAACATCCATCCAAGAAAGTCTATACCATCCATCCCATATGGACCACCTAATGGACTATTAAATAAAGAAAGGGTTTTGTCCTTTCCTACCCAATAATAACTCTGTGTCCATGCTCCACCTACTGCACCAGATGCTGTTGCGTCTAGGACTTGGAAAGCAGGAACTAACGCTCCTGCTGGTTTAATTTCCATTCGGACTTTACCATCAGTTAAAATTTTAACTCTATCTGCGATAAATTGTGCCTGTTCATTAAAAGTACTAATGGCGGGGTAAGAGCTTGCAATACGAATAACCGTATCTGCAAAAACTGTAGTTGATGTGAAAATAAGTGCAACGAGTGCTGCTAAAATAGATTTCATAATTAACTCCTTCAATCTGTTACGAATTCAATGTTATTATTTATTTAGTAGGGTCGGAAGCCAGGTTGCAATACTAGGTGCAAAAAACAATATAATGACTGCAAGAACTTGTATCCACATGAAAGGCATCATCGCTTTGAATATCATTCCTAGATCCCATTCGGGCATTACCTGTTTCAAATAATATGATGTTAATGCAACTGGCGGTGTCAGATATGCCGTCTGGATAACAATACCCAAACAAACTGCGAACCACAACATGTCTACACCTGATGCAACAAGAACAGGTAGGAATATTGGAACAAATACTAATACCACCACAGGCCATTCAAACGGCCATCCCAACAAATGACAAAGTACTAGTATGCATCCAACCAAGGCCCAAGGCGGTATAGATAGGGAATTAAGTGAATTTACTATAATTGTATCTCCACCCAAAGAAGTAAATACTGCCCCAAAAATCGTAGATGCAATAGCAAGTAACATCACAACGGCAGATGTATCACATGTTTTTAATAATGCTTCTTGTAAAGTAGAAAATGTAAGTTTCCTACTTGCAAGTAATAAAGCACCTACCGCACCAAATGCTCCTGCTTCAGTAGAAGTTGCAAGTCCAAACAACATAGAACCTAACACAGCAGATATAAGAAATGCAAGTGGAAGTACATCAAGAAGAGCCCTCCCAAGATTTCTCATGGAAAGTTCTATTTCTGATTTTTCTCTCTTATCAACAAGAAAACAATATACAATATACATTACTGCAATCATTAGGCCGGGAATAAGACTTCCAGCATACAAATCAATGATACTAATATTCATAGTCGGGGCCATAACAATAAGAGGTACAGAAGGCGGAATCATAATCAAAGAACCACCACCAGCAATAACACCAGCAGTCAGTTTCGGATTATAACCTAGTCTCATCATTTGTGGTGCTGCCATAATACCTAACAGAGTAACAGACGCACCTACAACTCCCGTTGCAAGACTTATTAAAACTGCGATAACTATAACAACAAAATATAAATTTCCAGTAATCTTTTTTAGACTGTCAAACAACCCCTCTATAAGGCCTGCACGCTCACAGATATACCCCATGAATATAAACATAGGTATTGCCATGAATACCTCATTAGATAATCCGCCTACGAGATTGTAGTATGCGAGATCGAAAACATTCTCTCCCATACTAACATATCCAAATCCTAATGCAAGAAATATAAGAGTGAAACTGACAGGAATACCTACAAAAATACCCGCTATCATTGTCACCAACATTATAATCGCAACCAAAGTTTCCTCACTTCAACTATTCCCTGATATAACAGGAGAAACAATCCCAACGTAATTCCAATTTTTAATGGCCATATGACCAACTGAGACATAGTAGCAGAACTTCTTTCATCAATCAAAATACTTTTCCACATATCCACAGCTGCAAGATAAGTCAGGATACCGAAAGTCGGAAAGAATAAACAGTATCCCCCCAAATCAATTAATGACTTTGTTCTATCTGAAAATCTTTTCCAATAGATATCAGTTCTGATATGTGTACCTTTTGCGAGACTGTAACTTGCACCCAACATAATTAACATACCATATAGTTGCCACGAAACATCTACTGCGAAATCAAATCGCAGATCAAAGAAATATCTACCTAATACGTTGAAAACAATTAAAAGAACAATGGCTAGAATAAACCACGCATAATATTTCACAAGTCTCATAATCATATAATTATTTATAACTCCTTCACAAGTTCCTTTACTATCTCCTTTACAGACCTTATTGCAGTTACATGATCAATAGACTTGCCAGCATATATATGTCCTGTTCTGCCATCACCATATAAACCATCAATTAAAGACTCTTGTCTATTTCTACTAGGACTATTAAATACTTCTTCTTTATTTCCAAGAACAAGTGCATTTTGGTCAGTGTCAGGCAATCTTTCAACACATAAACTATTGACTTGTATCATAGTCTTTTTTAATTCATCAGATAAACAACTTTCTTTTGATGCAGCTAATAATGTTCCTACCGCAACACATTCAGCACCAAGTTCCATATATTCTTTTACTTGTGAAGATGTACCAATACCACCATATGGAATTACTGGAACAAACGGCGTTGCACTTTTCTGTGCGAGGAATAAATCTTTCGTTGTCATATTTTGATTGCAATGACCAGCGGTATCTGAACCCTTAACACATATTGCATCGTGGATAGTAGTAGTTACATTTTTTGCTCTTCTAAGAATTTTAGTACCATTATTTTTCAACCTGTCAATATTTTTAATCGCTAATTCTTTTGACCTCTCTTTACCAATCTTATTATATCGAATACTATCAACATCAATTTCTGACCAAATTTCAAGATGGGAAATTTTATATTTTAATAGAACATCAATCAATAATTTATTACTACAATTATGAAGAGACATTACTCCAACATTAATTTGATTAGAACCATATAAAGTTAATTGATGATCTATAAATGGCGTGGTTGATTCACCATCTTTACGTTCACCATTTCTAGGAAAATATAAACTTGGGAAAATACCAGCCTTACGACAAGCAATTGCTAATCCCAAATCCGAACCGCCATTCATACATGCAGCAAGTATGGGATATTTTGAATCGAACATAAAATTATTTATAATGTAGTAATAAAGCCATTCTTACATACAAACCATTTTTCATTTGATTGAAATACTTTGCTCGTGGATCACTATCGAACCATCTAGGTATTTCTTCGTTTCTAGGGAATGGATGCATTACAATCATATTTTTTTTAAAGTTATCAACATTGTTTTTAGTCAGTTCATATTTTCCTGTAGAACCTCGTTCTTTTTGAACTCTAGTCATATATAAAACATCTGATTGCTCAGCTATATTTTTAGTTAATACAAGGGAAAGGTTAATATTCTTTCCATGTGCATATTGAAATGGCGCAGATAAATTATCAGGACTAACTAAGTTAATCTTTACATTATAGTTTTTTAAACTGTGTAATAAACTATGAATTGTTCTTCCATTTTTTAAATCACCCATCATTGTTATTGTTAAATTATCTATTTTTTTAAACGATTCCCATATGGTATATAAATCCAATAAAGTTTGTGTGGGATGTTCACCGTTACCATCACCAGCATTTATTATAGGAACTTCACTTACCTCTGCTGCTTTTTGTGCATCTCCAGCGTTTTGAGATCGTAGCGCTATCATGTCGGCATAAAGGCCCATAGTTTTTATTGTGTCTTCTAGGTTTTCCCCTTTCGATACACTGCTATAATTTACATCATTAATAGATATAACACTACCACCAAGTTTGAACATGGCTGCAGCAAATGAGGATGATGTTCTTGTGGAAGGTTCATAAAATAGATTAGCAAGAATTTTATCTTGAAGATGATATTTCAAACGTCGAGGATTGTTCTTAATATCTTCAACACGATAAAATAGTATTTCAATGTCTGATTTTGTTAAATCATCTATTGATACTAGGTGTTGCATTGTCTAACTTATTAAATTGTCCTGTTGACTAAATCATTATGATTTTCTGTTGATGTTAACATTCCCCAGCTCTTAATCCAATTAGCAGTTCTCTCTAGTTCATCTTCTGGAATAGGTGCTGGTTCTACTACTACAATTCTACTCCCCTTTAAATCTGAAACAGATAAAGTTCCAATCTCAGGGTCCTTTTCTTTATGGTAATCAATAAAGTATTGCAGATATTTTTTCTTATCTGCGTTGATACGTTGCACTGCTTCACATACAGCACGATTGAACATCGCATAGGTTTCTGCATCAACCTTATCGGATGCAACTTCTGTTCCATGATAGAAAGCACTTGCAACCACTCTACAACCATTTTTCTCTGCAAGTGTTAAGTAGGGCTCTGTTAGGGTTGTTGCTTCTACCATACCAGACATCATCGCATCATAACGATGGCGTGATCCATTTGGTGCGCTGCAAACATTTATCTGATCTCTTTCTAGAAATCCTTCAAGCATGTGTAGTGCGAGATAGTGCGTACCAAAATAAAATGGAACGCCTACCAGTTTACCAGCCAATTGTTGAGGTGTATATACTTCGGATTCTGGTCTTACTACAAGTCCAGCAAATGATACAATTGATCTACGTCCTATCTGACGACCACTCTCTACTTCAGAATCTTGAACACGGCAATAGTTGCCCCATTCACAGGCGTTGTACATGTCTGCCTTACCCTGCTCAAATAATTTACCGTGACTAGAATGGGGGTTTACTTCACTAGGATCTGTAATATCTATTGCAGTAGGTTTTATAATTTGCACGTTATTTTCGGTAGGATCACGATCAACCCATTTGATATCCAAACCTTCTAATGCAAAAAGTCCTTCTTTGTCAGCCACCAGTTCAGCTAATCCTTGAAATGGCGCTGTAGTCTCTAAGTTTAATGTCTTCATACTCGTATTTATAATCAGAACCTATTTAAAAATCTTGCAATAGGATGGACAAATGGTAATAAAGTTATTGCCATAAAAAGATTAACTCCTGTATGAGCTATTGCAATTCTTAATGTTTCTCCTTTGGGAAGGCCATCAGATACAAAAACACCGGCTAACCAAATGGTGCCGGTTGTTCCAATATTAGCACCTAATACTGCGGCGACAGCGGCAGGAAGTGGCAGAATACCGGCGGCAACTAATCCTACTATTGCGGTAGTAGATAGAGAACTAGACTGCCATAAAAGAGTACAAACTATACCACCTAAAAACATCCAATATGGGTTATGAATGAACCACTCAAGTTGTTCAACATTTCCCATTGACTTCATGCCACTGGCAAACATTTTCAATCCCACATAAAATATTACTAACCCTATTACAATTTTAAATGCTGGTGTCTGATGCCATGACCATATAGATGGTAAGTCTGTCATTATTAATTCCCCCTCACATGTATTTATTCATTTGGATATGAGTGTAACATAAATTTAATAAAAAGTCAAGTACCAAAAAAAAGAGGGTGCCGAAGCACCCCCTTTAAGTTAGTATATATCCCTATTTTACATAAGGTTAGTGACTTTAACCCGACGATACCAAGCATTGGTATTCGCATCAAGAGAACCGTCAGAGTTAACTGTGTCACCAGCAGCAACTGCACCAGCAGCGGCATACGGGTTCGCAGCAAGACCATAACGTGTCTTGAAACCAATTTTTGGCTGGAAGGAATTCTCACCAACCGCACGAACCATCTGTAGAGGAACGTATGGGCAGTAGAAGAATCCAGCGTCGTAAGGTGAAGTACCCTTATAACCAACAACATAATACTGAGAAGCAGCGACATTCGCACTGTAAGGATCAACGTACACTTTATAGCGTCCGTTCATCACACCAGCGAAAGTTGTCGATGTGTCATCAACATTGAGGTTGTTGTTAAGAGCAGGCGTATAGTCAAGCACACCAGCCATTTGCAGTGCAGATGCAACATCAGCAGAACAAATGATGATGTTACCTTTACCACGACGAGTCTGTTGACCGATAGCATTGGCATCACGTTCAATGGCAAACATTAGACCCTTGAACTTCTCAACACTCCAACGTCCGTTGGAATCTGTATCGAGATCGAAGATACCAGCAGTTGTCGTATTAATCTGGGCACCAGCAACAGCGGTGACATAGAGTGAACGAACAACTTCACGGTTGATTTCTGCGAGAATTTCAGAACTAAGAATATTAGCAAGTTCTGTCTCTGCATCCAAACCGTGGATTGCTTTCAAGTCCTGAGCAAGTTCCATCGTGTACTCGGCTTTTAGGGCACGGGACACGGCAGTAACCGTGGACTTTTCAATGCTGAAAGCCATTTGAGCGAAGGCATTAGCTGCACTATCACCCAAAGCTTCTGCTTGAGCAGTTGTCATACCAGTAGCACTAGTGTAAGTACCAGCGGAAGGACTATCGTTAAGAACGGCAGGGTTAGTCTCTGTCGCACCAACGTCACCACCACCAATAGTACCAGCAGCGTTCTGGTTAGAAATGTCAGGCATTGACTCGTCCATGAGAGCTTCCGCACCGTCCTGAGAGGTGAACGAAGCACGCATGGCGAAGATTAGACCAGTTGGACCAGTCATTGGTTGTACACCAGCAACGTCATAAGCAATGAGGTTAGGCATTGCACGGCGGACGAGGGAAATTAGGATCGGATCCCAAGTATCCATTTGTCCACCACTCATGGCATTGACAGGTGCAACTTCCGTTAGAAAGTTCTTATCTTCTGTAAGAGCTTTCTCTTGGTTCTCTAGAATAAGAGTAGTAACGGCTCGTTTATAGGAATCCTCAATCTTTGGAAGATCGGGGTGTTCTAGGACCGGCTGCCACTTCTCTTGTAGATGCTCTGTCTGAAACATTGTTGTTTCTCCTTTACGTTAATTATACATCTATTTATAAAATAGTGTTTTTATGAGGCACGAGCCTTGTTACGACTGATAGCTGACATGTAAGATTTCATCGCACCTGTCGTATCAATGTCCTGTGCTGAGCCGTCATTCTCATCATCTAATTTATCTTCAATGACAACTTTCGGGAAATAATTTTCCTTAACAGTTATCAATTTCTCACGGAATTTATCTTCCGATACGAAATCTACATCATCAGTCAGAGATTTGAACTTCTCTACTTCAGTGTCAGCAAGGTCTTCACTAATTTCTGCAATGACCTGCTCACGCATGTAAACATCATTGGAGTCCTTGAGTTTGATATTCTTCTCAATCTCTTCATTCAACTTGTCTTCAAGTTCTGAAATCTTATCAGATTGAGCTTCAAGAACATCATAACGCTCGTTAGGAACATCAATGTAATGATCTGTGAACAACTGTTGAAGACCATTAATGAAGTCTTCTGCGATCTCACCTTTGAGTCCTCTCTCAATAGCGAGCTCGTTTTCTTTACTCCACTCTTCAACAACATAATTCAAGTAGTCATCAACCTTATCGGAAAGCTCTTCCTTATAGGTTTTAACTTCTGTCTCTCTTTCTGAGGATAGTTCATCGTTAATGCGTTCTACTTCATCACGCACCTTCGATTTGACAGCAGCTTCAAAAATCGTAGCAGCTTTGACCTTAAACTCTTCGGAAAGATCGTCTTCATCCTGTACAAGTGCTTCAACGTCTTCTGCAACGTCAATTTCTTTGATACGGGACTCTAACTCTTCCTTCTTAACTTCGTCTACTGCATCGGTCTCTTCTTCATCCTCTTCATCATCGCCGTTTTTCCCGAACATGGCGTCTATCTGTTTTGCAGACATACCTTCCATTTTCTTGACCGCAGCGTTGATCATTTCTTTTTTAGAGGCAAGTTCGTCCAGCTGATCTCCATCATGCTCGACCTCGTCACCGGCAGCAAGTTTCTCCGCATCACCTGGCGTAGAAAGTTTAGAAGCACTACCTTGTACTTTCGGTGCTTCAGCGGATTTAGAACCCTTTTGCTGAGCGTCACCACTCACTTTCTTTGCTTTGGAAGATGCAGACTTGCCTGGATCAGATTTCGCATCAGGAGAGACAACAGCAGGACCCAAGTCTTGCCTTTCTCCTTCCACTTTAGAACCCTTCTCGGCAGCCAACCCACTATCGTTAGGTTGTTTATTCGCTTCATCAAGTTCGGCGATTACTTCCGCTTCAAGTTCCTCAATGGTTTTGTCTAATTCTGAATCGGACATAAGGTGTCTCCTTACTAAATTAAAATTTATAATAGTATTTATAAATTACAACTTTTTGAGGAATTTAGCGAATTCTAAAGCTTCAAAATTCGCTTTTCGCCGTTGATTTTTGGCGATATTCTGTTTCATCTGTGCAATTTCTGCTTCTTTTATGATACCATTGTCCCAAATCCACTCTTTCCCTTCCATAATACCCTCTACGAAAGCATTAGGCGCAGAAGGATCTGCGACGATATCTGCAGCAGTTGCTAGATAAAAATCATCTCTCACATATTGAGCACCATTTTTTTGATCGAGACTCCCCATTCCTCTTGAGGAAACTCCAAGTTTGGCACCTTCGTCCATTAGATTTTTGACAATTTTTCCCATTGGTGTATCCATAATCTTTGCTTCACCAAGGAAGTTCTTGCCATCTGGATGTAAATCGGTAATCATATGGGATACTCGTTCAAGATTGACGGTAGGACCGTCTGGATGTCCAAGTTCCCCAAATGCACGTTTTTCTTTGATAAAATTCTTGTTGTATTTGGATACTTCTTTCTGAAGTACTTCCATAGGATATACTCTACCATTACGGTTTTTAATATCCGCTTGCATGAAGATGCCACGAATCTTGTAGTTTTTACCACCCTTCTCATCTTCTTCAATGAGAAGTTCAGCGTCTTCTACCGCTTCTGAAAATAGTTTAAGCTTGTGCATCTTCAACTCTCCTATGTGATATTATCGTAACCAGATACTTTTTTCATACGCAACCAAATAGTACCAACAGAAGATCCATTAGTTATAAGAACATCTCCTGTTACACCACTTCCACCATTATTAGGAATAGACGGTACACCGTCAGCAAACCCAACCTTACCAGAACCGTTAAGTGAAAGTGCTACAACATTAGTTGTTGCATCCCATAGAATATCTGTTTGTGCTGCTACAGACCATGCAACACCTGTAATAGTGGTACGAGGATCCGTTGCGGCACCTTCGGCAGCGGATGCATCGAACACACTGGCAGCACTATTCGTACTGGTTGTTGTTATTTTTACAAAATATTCAAAGTCACTGTCTACAATTTCCTGTAATACGACTGCCATTGTTAACTCCTAGATTGATAACATCTCTGATTCAAAGTATTTCATTAGTTGTTTTTCCGTAACTTTGAATTCCTTAGATACTGTTTTAATAGTTTTCTCAAAAGTATTTAGGAAATCTGAAGGTTTAGCGTCCATTTTTTGAAAAATTTTATCGACTGCTTTCCGCATTTTGGGTGAAAGCTTCTTATAGGCCGCACTTTTTTTATGTTCGTCCTTTTCTACCACCGTTGTATATACGGAATTAAACCTCATCTGTCTCCGCTCCTGCTTCTGGAACCGCTGCGACTGGCGATGAAATAATATTCTTAGATAGTTCAATACGTTTCTTTTCTAACGTATCCCCAACCTTTTGTACCATTGCATCCTTAAACACCTCTCCTGCTTTTACTAAATCAGCAGCATCCAGTGCGTCTATCATTCCTTTACTCATCATCTTCTCCTGTATCATCAGGTCCATCGTCACGACGACCTAAGTCTTTCTGTTTATAATTAACATATTTATCCCGACTTCCAACCTTAGCATCGTTATTAGGATCAGTTTCTACATAGTCAGGCATTTCATCTGGTGTAATAACTTTACCGTCACCATCCTGTGGATAACGTGTGATACCATCACCACCATCTGGAACGTCCATACCACCGTCATCATTATCCAACTCCATCTCAGACTTAATCTGATCACGCATCTCATCAATTTCAGCATCGTTCATGCGTAGAACATTTTTTAATACAAATTCTTTACTAAAGAATGTACCAACATAAGACTGAATAGAATCTAAGGTTTGAATTCTATCATTGAGAAGTTCAGCATCTTTCAACTCTGAGAAGTGTCCATCTGCAAGGAAATCAAATTGAATGTGTTCTTTCATTTGATCCCAATCTTCGGGTGCAATTACTCCTTTGAGAAGGAGCTGTGTCCTGAGAACGTCAGTGAATAAGGGAGTGAATTTCTTCCGTATACGTTGTACGAATTTTGTGAATTTAAGTTCATCTCTAGTGATTTCAGTTGCTCGGCCGAGAGTGAATCCGTTTTCGGCTTCAAGCCGTGAAATCGGCACGTTAAGTGAACGGTATAGTTTTCGTTGGAAGTATACGATATCATCTATTTCTCCTAAGTTCTGTCCACCAGGCAACGTGGTAATCTCTGTACCTCTACCACCTTCTCTTCGTGGGAGCCAGAAATCTTCCAACATTGACATGTGATTACGTTCATCTCGTATTTCACCAGTTGTTGCATCGTAGACTAACTTGTTACGATAACGATTCATAACATCTTTTAAATACTGTTCTGCTTTTATCTTAGGTAGATTTCCTACATCAATGTAAAATATTCTGCGCTCTGGAGCACGAGAAATACGATAAATGACCAGCGCATCTTCAATCATCCTCAATTGATTCACAGGCTTAATTGCCTTTTGCAAATAAGAAAGTACTTTACCTGTATTCTGATCTATTGTACCAGAAGGAACATATGTAATTGAATCTTCTGCAATCTTTAATCCTTGACTTGGTGTCGATGAACTGGTAGTAGAACCAATACCCTTTTCATTATAAACATAATAACTATGGGTTTTCTTAACCATCTCTACGCCAGTTTTAGGATCTTTTTCCTTGACAACCTCTCGTACTTTGCGTATCTTTACAGGGTCGATATACCGTAGTTCAGTAATACCCTTACGAGGTTGTTTGGTGTCGATTACCTTGTGAAAGAATACTCTTCCATCAACGTACCAACGCCTAAAAATATCGTGTCCTCTTTTATCAAAGTCTAGAAGACGTAAGACTTCTTTAAATTCTTCTCTGATTTTTCGTTTGATTTTTTCTGGATATTTGAGTCGTTCTAAAACAATCTCTACTGCTTGATCTCGTTCATTTGAAACAATACCCTCATTTACAATATCTTCAATCGCAGCATCACATTCCGATTGTTGAGCAATATTTCGATACCTACGGATGAGATCAATATCAGTCTTTTCTCTTCCATCAGTATCTAGTACTTGCCCCCAAAATCCGCCACCGGCTACGTCGATGGTTCCATCATCGGGTGATGGAGCGGTAAAACTAGGTTCTACCACTCCATCATTGCCCTTTGATCGCTCTATTTTGAAACCAAATAGTTCCGCCATAATATCTCCAATATACTTTTGTTCCTACTATTTAGTAGGTTTATAAGTTCATATCAGAAATATTAAACACCCAGCGCATTTGGATTATCCTTAACTCCTCCACTAAAGGACGAAGCATCTGGATCATTAACAGCAACAGGATTTGCACCAACACCAGAAGTCGTAAAGTGCATGTATCTCCAAGTTACATCAAATGTCTCAACAGCATCAGCTTGTTCTGCAGCAAGATCAATCTGTGAGATTGATGTTGGCCACGCACCTTCAAACTTATAGTTCTTGAGTACATTGTTCACACGATCAAGATGTTGCACATGCAAATCGGTCTGATAGCTTAGTGGATTAACTAATCCAGTTGATTCAGTCAGATCATTGATAGCGTTCATCCACCGTTCTACCATTGTGCGAACCGCAAAGTCAGCATCATTGAAGAAAGTGGTTGTCCAAGCATCATCAAATGTTCTATCACCGGCAAGGTAGATGGTTCTACCACGGAAAGACACTGGAATTTCTGCAAGTGTCTGTCCCGGCAAGTTAGTTGCACGGCAATGAAATGATGCTTTTTCAAGCATTGCGGTTTCAGTATCCGCCGCTCGGCCGAGCGCACCGGAGCCGATCGCTTGCAGCTGCGCTCCAGTAGAACCACCAACGATAACGTGGCCCGGAATTGCAAGAGTAACCTTAAACTGGTTATTTCTTGCACCACCAAATTGCATAGTTTCTTTAAATTTGTGAATAAGTGCCATTGTTATTACCCTCCTACTTCGCTAAACGATACACCGTTGCGAACAGCGGTGAACGTAAGGTTGATGAAATTAATCGAATAAGCAGGACGAATGTAAATATCACCACGGAATTCGTTACTGTTGATAACCTGATCAGTGTTGTTAGAACGGTCACACTTAACAGAGAAATCATCAATACCACGACCAGCTTGAACATCTCGCAAGAAAGGTTCTACCAGTTTCTTAAATGAATTTCGTGTATATTCATCGTTAAACTCAAACAAGGATGCACGAGCAGCTTCCGCAATAACTCGTTCAACATGCAAGAACAATCTACGGACGTTAATCCGATTGAAAGCACTCGATTTTGTAAGAGCAGTCTTATCACCAAAGAGAATAACTCCTTCGCCGGAGAAGTTAACCACAGGGTTAATTCTCGCACCATAGAGAGTATCACGTTGACTTTGACTTGGGTTAAACGACAATTTAACAGCACCACGAATTGCACCACGGGCCGACCCGGCAGGCGAGTACCATGTAGCAGCAACCTTATCGGTTTCTGCACATACACCAGCAATATCGCCGTTCAGAGGCACATAGCGGAATACATCGTTATACTTATCGAACATGTATTTGTAACCACTATCGTATACCATGTAAGAACTGGAAGGACACAAATCAAATGCCTCTTTTACATTCTTAGCTTGGGTAATACGAGAAGTGACATTGACTGTCGCAGCACGATAAGGAGATACGAAACCAACACAGTCCTTACGTTTTTCAACAAGGTCTGTAATCATGGTAACGTGAGTGTCCTGACCAGCAGCTGTATTAGCAACACCAGAACTTGGTCCACCGATTATTAAGTCAATTGTTATATTTTCTTTATCATCAAACAAATCATAACCATCTTCCAACTCTCCAGCAGTAACAGCATAATCGTCTGTTCCACTAGCAAGAGCGGTATAAGTTGGAATATTAATTGCTGTATAAGCAGCAGTTACATCTGTTCCCCAATTGGAACCAGAACTATTATGATCCATCCAGTAAACATATGCAGACTGGCGGAGAATAACATCAGGATAGTAGTTAGAACCACCCTGAGCAGTCTTTGCTTTCGGGTTCTTGGACATCGCAGAGAACTTTTCAATTACTGAATGTCCTCGTTGTCCAGCAACATCGTTGTCGGCACCAGTGATATCACCAGTTTTGTCGTAAACAACAACGTGCATTTCATCATTAGCACCACGACCATTGTCAGTTGCCCACTGTGATGTACCAGGCGCAGCATCAAATATGTCATGGAACCTCCAACGGCGGCGGATGAAGCTGTCATCTGCAACCGCAGCAGCTAGTCCAGCACTATTAGGATCGTCTTTCCTACGAATTGTGTAGACATGTGAAGAAATTGAAACAACTTCGTATTCAATACCTTCATGTCCAGCAAGATCCGCAAATGCAGTAGCATCAGCTGATGCATTAGCACTTGAGAAAGAAATTAAGTCACCAACTACAACACTTGTTGCAGCACCAGCATCTAGTGTAATTGTGGTATCGCCTGCCGCAGCAGCCGCATCATTAACTAGGTCTGTTAGATTTTGTTCATATGCGTTTGCACTTGGACACATGGAAACTGCAAGAGAGTTACCCCAAGTACCAGCAGTACGAGCAGCCCACTCACCAACGGATGCTTCACCCGCTGAGAAAGATGCTTCGTAATGATCGTTATCCCGAATTAGTATCGCTGTACCAGAGGCGACCGCATTAACCACCGCTGATTCAGTACGAACTACCCTCAATGAATTACTGTATTGAAGGAAGTTTGCAGCAGAAAACCACCATTCAAAGTTATCACCTTGAGGTTTTCCAAATACGTCTACTAGTTCATTTTCGTTAGCGATGTTTACAACTGATTGCACAGGACCCTTAAAAGCGGGCATTGCAATCGCACCAGTGGATGTACCAAGTACTGGTGTGGTTGTCGATGCATCGAATTCACGAACATGAACGCCGGGAGAGACTAAAAATGCCATAGTTTTTCTCCTTTTCTTTAATTAGAGAATGTTTTCTTACTTCTCACTGATATTTATAAAAATGACTTTCTTAAAAACATGTTTTTAGATGTAATAAGTCTTATAAATAGTTGTGTTATGACTAATACACATTATGAAAAATATAAAGATACTATCAAGAAAGTTGCAAGACGAAATTATTACAAACGAATTAGATTACTTAATGAGTATCTTGATAATCAATCATGTATTAATTGTGGGGAAAGTGAGACTGTATGTCTAAAATTTCACCCCCACAATTCAGAAATTCGTAAATTGTCCAAACGTGTAGGAACAAATGAAGAAAGCAGAAAACATATTATATATCTTATTGATAATTCTGCTGTTCTATGTTCTAATTGTTGGATTAAGTTGGACAATGATTTAATAGAACTTATTTAGAATAATGAGGTTTTGTAATGATCGAGAGTGGACTTGAGGCCCTAGCACATTTCACTGAACTAAAAATACTCTTATTTCTTATTCTAGGTGTCATTATAGGACTTATCCTTGGTGTTATTCCAGGCCTAGGTGGATTAACAGGATTATCTATCCTTCTTCCCATTGCATTTACTATGGATCCTATTGTGAGTATTGTATTCATAATGGGATTATATGCAGTAACTACAACATCTGATACCATACCAGCAGTATTATTTGGAGTGCCAGGAACCATAGGTAGTGCAGCAACTATTATGGATGGTCATCCTATGGCAAAGAAAGGACAAGCAGGTCGTGCATTAGGTGCTGCATTTTCTGCCTCTGCAATAGGTGGTATCTTCGGTGCCTTACTTCTTGCAGTTAGTGTTCCGATATTACAACCTGTCGTATTAAGTATCGGATCACCCCAATTATTTGCGATTTGTATCTTCGGAATCTCTCTTGTTGCGATTCTCTCTGGTAATTCCCCCATAAAAGGTATCATTGTGGGACTATTTGGTATTCTGTTATCTCTAGTTGGTGAAGATGCCCAAGGATCAGAACTTAGATGGACGTTTGATTCATTATACTTGTACGAAGGAATACCTCTTCTTCCTGCCGTAATAGGACTATTTGCGATACCAGAAATCGTAGATTTACTATCAAATAGACAGAGTATATCTGATGGAAAGGTAGAAACCCGTAAAGGACAACTCAAAGGTATTCGGGATGTTCTTGATAACTGGTTCCTATGTCTACGATGTTCTGCACTAGGTTCTACTCTAGGTTCTCTACCAGGCATCGGTGCAGCAGTAATTGATTGGTTAGCATACGGACATGGTAAACGTAGTATAAAGAATAATACCTTCGGCGAAGGTGATGTAAGGGGTGTAATCGCACCCGAATCAGCGAACAATGCAAAGGAAGGTGGTGCATTAATACCCACTATATCCTTTGGTATTCCTGGCTCTGCTGGTATGGTACTGGTACTTGCGGTATTCTATATGCATGGATATGTGCCTGGTCCTGATATGTTAACAACTAACCTATCTGTAACATATACTATGGTTTGGGCATTAACTATCGCAAACATCATAGGCGCCGGTATTTGTTTCCTATTCGCAGATCAACTTGCAAAAATCACCCTAATACGCATATCAGTACTTGCGCCCCTGATTATGTCCACCCTATTCATAGGTGCAATACAAGGTTCTCAATCATATGGTGATTTAGTTTGTCTTGTTGCATTTGGAGCAATAGGATGGTTAATGAAAGAAAAGAACCTATCCCGCCCAGCACTTGCATTAGGATTTGTTCTAGGTGGATTAATAGAGAGGTACTACTTTCGTTCCGTTTCCTCTTTAGGATACGAATGGTTGCTTGATCCTATTGTATTATGTGTATTCGCAATTACTCTTTATGGATTAATCTCACCAATAATAAAAAGTAAGTTCAAGATTATTTGGGGTTGTGATTATACCATGTTTATATTTTTTGGTATATTTATAGCTGGTCTACTAAGTATGGGAGAGTGGGCTTCTATCTCTACTGTTTTTCCAACATTAATTTGTGGGATAGGTATAGTACTTTCTACGTTATCCATATCCCTAAAACCAGAAAAGGGACTTGACATACATTGGAAAAATACTTATTTCTTCTTATGGTTGTTGGGGTGTTTAATCTCAGCATATCTTATTGGACTTTTGCCCACAATAATACTGTTTGTTTTACTGTATACCCGAAACTGGAAAATTTCTTTGATTTTTGGAGTGTTCTGCCTCGTTATATTCCAAATGGTATTGAATATTAGTTGGCCGTACTCTGTTTACCAATTACTTTCATAATCTCTGATCACTGGTGCCCATGTGGTTCCATATTCATCTGTCATCTCACCAACATTTTCTGGTTCTAATCCATCAATTATAAATCCAAATGGTGCCATGTCCTGTTCTAAAGCATCCTGTTGTTCTTTCATCATAGTTTGACGCATATCCATATTAGTAAGTTCTTTGAAATATGTCTGATCAGTTGCCCATGCAAATATGAATAGACACGCAACCAAGTCATCATTACATCCCTCATCTGCTTGAAAGGATGAACCTTTAATAATAAACGTAGATAGTTCTGATATAGTCTCTAAATCTTCTACAATTAGTTTGTTATCTTCTATCAGTTGTTTCAGATTAGAACAACCCACCTTCTTAACTGCTTTAGTTGTTCTTACTCCAAGTTGCGCTCTACCACCCGAAAACCCTGCTCCCATGACTTGACCCGCCCGACCACGCATAGAAGCCATTACAAGGTTGTCGTACTCTAGATCAAATTGTAGAGTATTCGCTACCTGTTCTCCTATATCATTTACTTCTATCAAAACATATGCCTGGTTATATGCCATTGCAACATCATGTATTTTAGCAGGGAATACTAGAGGTTTTATCTCATTATCCCTGTATTTTGCAACTAATTTATATGGAAACTCTGAAACGTCTATCACCGTAAATGCAGAATAGTCATTCTTTGTTCCACGAGCAACGTCTGCTGATAACATATAAGTATGTCCTTCTTGTGGTGGAACATGAACGTCTAGACCACTATTGGACTGTACTGGATCTTTATATGTCAATCGTCTAAGTGTTGAGGGTGCAATTAGAGTATCAATAGAACCTAAGAACTCACATTCAAATTCTGTATTGAACTGTGACTCTGATGTATTCGCTATAGTTTCTGCTTTCCACTTCTCATCTCTACCAGGCACTTCACTCCAATGCACCTCTAATGGTACATAAGAATTTCTCTGGTTCTCTGCATCAGTCCACATCTTATAGAAATGATTCATACCATGTGGAGTAGAAACTATCATAACCTTTGAACTGGTTCCAGAAGTAATTGTGGGGTACACAGAGGAAAAGAATTGTTCAGCAATATTAGACGGAACGTAGGCGAACTCATCAAGAAAAATGACGTTGTAAGTACTACCACGAACAGCACTAGCAGAAGTAGATGCGGCAAGAATCTTACTACCATTTTCTAACTCCAAACTACCCTTATTCCAACTCATTACTCCCTGTTGCAACCACTTGGGTAAATTCTCATATGCTAATTGCAATCGTCCTAACAAGTCTCTTGACGTTGCTGCTTTATTCGCAAGAATTGCGACATTGACATTATCGTTGAATACAATATAGTGTAACAGATAAGATAACACTGTCGTTGATTTACCCGACTGTCTAGGAAGTTTACAGATGGCAAAACGATTATTATGAAAAGTTCCGATAAGATCCTTTTGAAAAGGATACATCTTGAATGGAATCAAGCCATGGTCGATAGACACAATCTTAATATAAGTTTCCACAAAGTATTGTGGATCGCCCAAACATTTCTGATACTCTAATATCTGTTCCTTTGTAAACTCAATAGGAACATTAGCAGTTTTTAAATTAGGATTGCCGTGATATACAGTAGGATCGGACATTTACTTGTCCTTCAGCATTTTCTGCAATTCAGCAGTACTCCCTACAAACAATGCATTAGTGACATTTTGAGGAGCAGTTTTTGGCAACTCTTTTAGTCTTTTCATTTTCTCTTGCAAGTCACCAAGTTTTTCAGTGACTTCTGCAACTTGTTTAATAAGGTTTCCGGCGACTTCGTAGGCTCTTGGATGGTCTGATTCCCTTGCGAGTTCCAAAATTCCGTCCACTGCATCCGTTCCTCTTTCGACCAGATTGTAGAAGTTTTGTCGTTGGTATTCATAATCACTATCTATCTCACTTTCAATTTTATTACGTTCTATAACAGCATTTTTTTCTTTTAATACTACAGGCTGAAATACTTCAGAATTAAGTTGAGGCTTAGGGGTTTCAATACCAAGCTCCTTATCTACGGTTTTCATTATTACTCACTTTCTGATGCATCTTGAAAGAATGATGTAGTCTCGTTAAATCCAAAGTTATCATCAGCATCAGCAGTAATAGGATCGACTGATACTTTAAACTGTTGTTCACGTTTCGGAGACTTATCAGGTAAGGCTGAATACTGATCAACTTGTACCGTCTTAATAACCGAACTAGAAGTAACAGGACCATAGAGATAAAATTTAGTTGTAAAACTCATAGTGTAGATAATTGCTCTACGCTGTTGCATATCTCCCTGATAATCATCTTCATAACCAATACTATTCAGAATTACGGGTATATCTTTCTTAATACCCATGTCTGTCATATCTTTAATTGTAATAGTATAGTCTGGTTGGAAGTAAGGAAGAATTTGTTCTACAATTTGCAATGCATCATCTGATTGTTTTGCAAGGATATATAATTCAAAATCTAAATTATACGGCACAGGCATATACTGTGTATCTAATTTATCTGCATTATCTCCCTTTACTTTCTTAAACTTCTGTACACGATTAAGTTTACGAGTAGAATCATACGAAAGATTATTAATCTCAAAACCAATTCGTGGTAATGTAATGGCAGAAGCTTTACTCAAATCTGCATCATCACGCAATCTAACAAGAAATTTATCCCTTGGACCATATGCGAGTGGGACTTTCATTGATTGAGTTATATTCCCATTATTGTCTTTACGAACCAATTGAATGTTGTTGAACATTGTTCCAAATCCAACAACTATTTTTCGCATAGTTTCGTGATAAAATTGTTGTCCTAACATTAAGTTCCTCCAGCATCACCGAAAGGATTACTTTCGGAGAAATCTAATATGGTATCATCTGCAGCATCAAAAATTTCGTTCTGTGCAGTTAATTCAATAACTCCATCCCCAACCGCATATGTTTCTTGCAGTACGAAGGAGTATCCATCTTCCAGTACAATATTTGTACCCACAGAACTTGAATCGTTCTCTCCAATAAGGTAATCTCCACCTGTTTCTTCCAGAAGAACACCTTGATCCCCATTATTGCTGATACCTATTTCTAAACCAAATCTTTCGTTGACAGCAGCTGACTGTTCCAATGTAGTCTGATGATCCATTGTATCCAATGAATGTTCAGTTTCAATCGCATCAATTTCTGTAATACCTGTATCAATGATTTCAGAACTGTACTCAAACATTCTGCAATCCATTTTGTACACAGGGTTGTTATCCAATTGATGGAAAGGATCGTCATGGTCAACAAAATTTATTTGGAAAACTTTTTTTAAAACAGGATGATAAATTAAATCACCCTCTTGTGGTCTATCAGAATCAGTAACATCTGCTTCGGATATCATATATCCACTTTCAAAATTTTCTATAGTTCCTGATTCTAAAAGTATAGATCCAGACAACGTGTCTGTACCACTCTCTATTGTAATTTGTTTAGTAAGGTCTTGAAACCTATGTTTTGCAACTACAAATCTAATTTCACTAAGATTTTGCAATCCAAATTGAGTTATAAGTTCTCTCTGGCCAGCATATCCTGATTGAGCATCTTCAACATACATTTCAATTTTTGCTTGAGTGTTGAACTTAGACAGATTATCCTCACCGAAAATAGTGTCTTCGGCAACCAAAGTTCTATCCATATAATGTACATCATGTCCGTAAATTTGAATCGCTTCCGCCATCAAATCACGATATAAATTTTGTTCTGTAGTTATAGCATTAAGGCCACTCGTATGAAAATGTGTGTTGACTGCCATCTTATCCTACCATATGCATTGGAGGTAACTCGTATGCGAGTTGAATTTGTTCCTCTAATCTTTGTTGTTCTTCCAGTGCTTGCGAATATAAAGTTTCCCCGTCCATCTCAACGCCACCTAACATAGTAACGCCTTTGAATTTGGATAAGTTTGCTCCCCACTGTTTTTTAATAAGACAAGTTGCATATCTTTTTAAAAACATATCATCATAAACATCTGTATATGTGGCAGGATCAACTTTTCTCCAACAATCTATAATGATATAATCTCTATCTTTTTCTACATCATTATTCCAATCCATATCAATATAAAGTCTATTCATGTGTTGCTGAAATCTAATTGGGGTTTCTCCAACCAGAGAGTGTTGCAGAAAATCTAGGTGCTGCATTGTCATATTATAATGCAATACAGAAGTAGATGAGAAATCATATAAGTCATTTAATCGCAATTGATAACGTACATCAAACATATTTGATGTCGAACCTTCATAGAAAGGAAATATATCTACTACAGAAAGAACAGCATCAGGAACAGGAATATAATTTGTACCTTCTTTCCATGTTGCAGTTACAGAACTATCCACTTTATCAGTCGCAGAAGATGATGCATCAGATGTTGCTCGTGTTACATCAGCTGTTGTAATAAGATGTTTCAGATACATTCTTTCCACACCATCATAATGATATTGTGAAAAGTATTGTAATGCTTCGTCTATTCTATCGTCTGCTTGGTCATCTGATATATTAATATCAATAACACCCGAACCCAGCGCTCGCAAACAATACGACTTAAATGTTGCTTTTGTTGTTGGAATCGCCATAGTAACTCCTTTTCCTAGTATTTATAAGAGTTTCATTATTGCGAGGCAGTTAGGTCCAAATTCTACCCCCTCATCAAACCAATCACCAATCATATTGAACCCTACCTTATTGTATGCTAATAGTGCAGTTTTCCTTGGCATTGTCCATATATAATTACATTTCTCTTCTTTTGCTTGTTCTATAGTTGCATTTAATAATTGTGTTGATAATCCACACCCCCTATAATCCCTATGTACCCATAGGCCTCTAGAACGATATATGTGATTACTTTCAGAAGTCATAAATCCACTATTCACACCTACAATTACATCTCCATCTGTAACCTTCCAAAACGTAGCAGGATATTGCCATATTTCTTTTCTATTCTTGATTATCTTTATATTACCCCAACTTAACCATAAATCAGAATTCCATTGTAATGCGCTGTGTTCTTCAATTGCACTAACTCTATTAGGCCACAGTTCTTTATCCCAAACATCATAAATCTCTTCAAAGTAACACTTCTCTACTGTTTTCATCTTTATATATATCTATATGGTTATGACTCGTTATAAAGGACGGGTGGGTATAGTCTCACCGTCCAGAAGTGGATCAACATACTTTCGTAGATATTTATGTAACCATTATGGCATACAGGATTCAAAATCTTGGTTAAAACATAATTTATATAAAGACATAGATACTACTGCCTTCGCACAAAAACCTCACCTTTTAAAAATACTTCCACACTATGTACTAGAGCAATCTATTTATTCGGATATGCCTTGTATATGGTTATACAGAAAAGATATAGTAACACAATTTATGAGTCATGTTGCACGATTAAGAACAAAGGTAAATCACATAACAGATATAAAAGATCGTCCTATAATTGAAGATGGTTCTCTTACTGCAACTGTAACGGAATATGAACGGTTTCAATTAAAACAAATAGAATTTTGGCAGTTATATGAGAAATATGGACAGGAAGAAGATGATGAGGGTTATGGGCCAGAGCCTCTTATAGCATATGAAGATTTTTTAGAAGATCCTGATAACATCATATACGAACTTGACGGTTGGATGTGGTGGGATATGTATGAAAGGGAAAAAGGGAACTTGACATTGACTGTACCTTTAGGTATACTATATCAAAATAAATTTAGCAATTATGCTCAGATTAAGGAATGGTTTAGTGAAGGGTAAATACTGTTTAATTTGTACTCCACGTTCTGGTTCGTTTTATTTACAAAGATATATACATAAACACTTCAATCTAGAATTCGGTAAAGAATGGTTTGGTAGGAATAAAGAAATTGATTATAGTGACCCTACTAAATTAAAGACGAGCCCTGTTGATATTGATTGGACAGTGAATGAAGATTTATTAACCAATGCAGAAATGAGTAAAAGACTAAAATTTTTAGATCAATTTGAAAAACCATTTATCGTGAAGTGTATGCCTCTTCAGTTAACAAACACTGTAGAAAATCATAATCTTCCAGAAAAAGAAAGACTCGATATTGCATATGATATCTTGAGTAAATTTGACGTTGTGTACCAGTGGACTGATAATAAGGTTTCACAATTTTGTTTTGAATTGACTGCACAACATAGTAGTCAAAAAGGATACACAGGAACAGATAGAGAATTCTCTGTATATGAAACAGATAAACGAACCATACCAGATGAAAATACTTTTGTTGCTACGAAAGAAAAGTTTGATACATTTATGGATCGGGAAAATTTTACCCATTCTCTATTACAAAAATTTTATAAGAATGAGGTAGAAGTACCGATAATACGATGGCTAGACTTTCTAGATTCTCCGAATCGAGAAATGTTAAAGTTAGAATATTGTTGGGATTTAATAGGTAATTACAAAGAGAAACACTGGAAGGAAATCATTCCTAATCCAGACTATTCTAAAATTTTTACTAATTACCAAGAAATATCCGAATGGTTTGAACCAAACATAAACAAATTTTGGACTGAATACCAGCATTTTTAAAGGGGGAAAAATATGATTCGTTCATTCATTGCTGCATCTGCAGCATTTATTATGATGGGTGCAACTTCAGTTGCCTCCGCTTCCGAATACTATTCGGGGAAAACTGTAACAATTCTTGTTGGTGCTGGCGCAAGTGGTGGTACATCAATGTATGGTCATTTAGTAAAACAATTTTTAGGTAAGCACTTGCCTGGCAATCCCAAAGTGATTGTGCAGAATAAGCAGGGTGGTGGTGGAATCAAGATGGGAAACCTTCTTGCATCTGGTAAGATTGATTCCACTGATGGAACAAAAGTTGCTTTGTTCCCTGGCGCATTTCCCCTTGCAGCTGCTGCAATCCCGACTTCATCTAAAATGAAGTATGGTCCTGGCGATTTTGTTGCAGTTGGTGCTCTACTGAACGAGGCGACTATTGTTGCGGTTCGTGCTGATAGTGATGTAAAAACTATCTTTGATCTGCGAAATCGTGGTTTTCGTTGGGGTGCATCTGGTAAGGGTGCATCACCTTCATTGGTTCCAGAGTTTTTAGATAAAACCTTTGGTACTAATAACAAACCTGTATATGGTTATCGTGGTTCTGGAACCATGATTAAAGCGATTGCAGCGGGTGAAACGGATGGTGTTGTTCTTGCAATGTCCACTCTAAAGAAGAAAGCAAAGATTGTTCCTCTTCGGTACATTCTTGCAATTGGTCAACCAGAACTAATTCCAGAAGGTATTCCTTCGGTTCATTCTTATATCAAGGATGAAAAGTCTAAGGTTCTGTGGGACTTCTTCGCAAAGAGTAATGTTTTTGCCCGTACCTTTGTAGTACATAAGAGTACTCCAAGGGATGCACAAATTCATCTTACTAATGCATTTTTTAAGATGATGCATGATCCAGAGTTTATCAAGTTTACTCAATCAAAGAAACTACCTATTGGTGGTGGAACGGTTGAAGACGCAAACAAAGCTTTAAAGTTCTACGCAAATATTGATCCAGAACTTAGGAGTCAACTCCAAGAAATGGTGAAATAGAATATGATAGATATCCTTGATATGATAAGTGGGGCTTGGATAGATGGACAACATATGGAAAAGAGAAATGAAAGTCAAGAGTTTATTTCTGATATTTCAGATATTTTAGTTAAAATTCATAAATTGGAATTAAAATATATAGTTTATGCTTTTCCTCATATAAATGAATCTCTCATGCATGAAACGGTAGATAGATTAAGAAAACATCCTCCACCTAACAATGAAAAATTTTGTGAAGACGCAATAAAAGAATTTGATGAAATAAAAGATACTTTATCAGAAGACACGTTTATACACGGCGACTTATGGTATAAAAACGTGATAGTTAAAGATGATAAAGTTCAAGGACTTATTGATTGGGACAAGAAGTGTGTAGGAAACCCGCATTGGGAACTTAGAATGATTCGTAGATGGATTGGTTGGGCTGGATTAAAAAGACTACTCTTCCTTTATAATTGTTCCACAGGAAATCAACTGAACTTCGATAAAATCAAAACTCTTGATAAAATTGCTCTTTGTCACTCATATAACCTTCGATTGAAAAAACCTAATCCAGATAAACCTGTTTCAGTTATACAGGGTTATATCCAGCATTGGCCCGAATCTTGGTGGCAGAAATAGACTCAATATCACTAGGTAATGTTTCCTGTTCGATTTTATATCCTACATCTCTTCCATAAGTGATGTTTACAATATTGGGAACTTCCAAAATAATATAATCTTTGTCATATATAAACCCATGTTTTAATAATTCTTCTGAGACAATATAAGGATCATAAAATCCTTCACCAGTATCACGAACCATTATTACAACTTGTCCAGTTTTTCTATGAGCTCGTCTGAAAAGTTCTGTATGTCCATCATGCCATGGTTGAAATCTTCCAAGCATTTGAACAGTTGGTTTTCGTCTATCCATTTTCTAATCCTAACATCAGGGCTATTAGGCTCCACAAATAACTTATTTGTGTCCTCATATTTCCCTTCCCTAATGGTATCCATCCAAATAACTTTATCGGGAAAGAACGCTCTTACAAGTCCAGGCAAAGGGGCAATAAAAGCAGAAATTGATATAGGATCTATCTCTGCAAGAGTCCTCATTCGTAATGCTTGACGTTCTCTTCCTCTATTGGAAAAATCCCAATCATTATAAATTCCTCTTACCACATCAGCATCCCATAAAGGAATATTAAAATGTTTTGACACTCTTTCACCTAACCAAGTCTTGCCAGAATCAGGCAGACCCATAATCAAAATTTTCATATTAAGTATTTTCTGTCGTAAACGATTGCGTAATTTTCCTGGCCTGTAAATAGGCTCTACGTTCCTGTACCATTGCATCAATAGTTGAATCTGCATCCCACGCCGCCTTTGTTGCTTCGTCGGTAAATTCCACTATTTTTGTTTTTGTTAACCCTCCATGACCAGTAGCACTTATTTCAGTACGTTTACCTGTATCCTCATAATTAGTTTTAATATAGTTTTTTTGCTCTGTAGTTGGGGCCCACCATGCAACATCAGTATTCAACCTTACATTAACACCAGTTAGTCGTAATGGCATAACACTCTCCTTTAACCATTATTTATAATCCTTTTCCACTTATCCCATGTAGGTTTATGAAATACTTCCCACTTGTCGAGAAGTAGTATATTGGGATCAACAGTTTCAGATACATAAGATTC
>VTLG01015703.1_pt1 | contig 36348 bp, 45 predicted proteins | sample 4694571 | NCBI WGS metagenome assembly VTLG01 (sample SAMN12604809, study PRJNA352737) | marine metagenome | biome: ENVO:00000447; feature: ENVO:00000209|ENVO:00000569|ENVO:01000036; material: ENVO:00002151; isolation source: viral sequences binned using virsorter ...
GGGAGGTGGTCCCGGCGCTCGTAGAAATTACTCATGCGGTAAGGATTGCAACTGCACTGGCTCCCCGATAACAGGCACTTCAGGTTCCAACGGGTCTGATGGTGGATTTGGGGCGGCTGGGTCCAGTGGCAGTTCTGGTAACTTCGCGGGTGGAAGCAGTAATTGTATAACTAGTGCAGTTGGAAGCGGTGGAGGTGGAGGAGCGGCTGGCTATGCAATCAGGAAAAATTCCCGCACAGTAACTTATACTGATAACGGCACTACTAATGGAACCGTAGGATAAACAATGGCTAAAATTCTTGTACCATTCTCAGGGGGTATAAACTCTACTTATGCACTCTGGAAATTTTTAAAAGAAACGGAGCATGAAATAGTTGCCTTCTTTGGTGAGAATGAAGAATGGCTACAGGATAGACACAAAGACGATGATAGAGTTCATACCAGAGTTTCCTCTAAAGCTGATCTTATTGCATCGACCCTTAAGGATACTGTTAGGTCTTTTGAGTATAAAAAGGGGGTTTGGAAAACCAAAGCCACAGAGGAGTTAGTGCCAATTAGAGTTGGCGGCACTAATACATGGAATGTCGCTTCAATGCGGCCACGATGGCATGGTTTTGTCGATCTTATTAATGAGATAAAGCCAGATGGATTTGTCTTTGGATTTTCCTTAGAGAATACTTTCACTGATGCTCCTTTAATTTCATTTCCTTTAATTCAAGATACAGGAGTTGATCTTTATTTAGCAGGAAGTACTGATCTATTCACACCAATAGAAATATTAACGGAAGGTAATTATAATGAGATTCTTAAAACTAAAGTGTCAGTTGGACGGTTTCAACAAAAAGAATCTCTCCCTTCCAACATTTCTTTCTTAGTATCTCCTGAATGTTCAATTAGACACAATAGTTCAGAATTAGAAGAGCATGGAACTATATGTATGAAATGTCTTTATGAAGAAGTTTTAGATACTAGAACAGATTTAAGTGGGGCTGAGTTAGATGCTCTATTTGCAGAGAGAGGGAAATATGGAAAATGGCGTGATAATGTTGATCTTAAAACCTATACTTATAGGGGAAATCCTATGGAAATAGCATTTGAATTACTTGGTATCACAATGCCCGAATAGTTAACTATTATAGATAGAGGTAAATTAAATGAGTGACTATACACTTCAAGTAAGCTGGTCAGGAAAAGATGGACTGTCTAGTTCAGACCCAAATAAAGTTGTTTCTGGTGATGACTTTAATACTGAGTTTGCCGCTGTTCAGACTGCAGTAAATTCTAAATATGACTCTACTGATTTAAATGTTACAATTCAAGAAGACGTAATATCTGCAAGAGGTGATATTGTCAGGGGGAGTTCTTCTGGGAATGCAGAGCGTTTGGCACTTGGAGCGGATGGTACTGCAGTAATGTCTGATGGTACTGATACAGTCTTTGCTGGGGTTCATAAGCAGGGAAAACATACTATCTTTATTCCTTCCGCTGCAATGAGACCTACTCTATCAAACGGATGCGCTCCTATTGTGGATGTAGAGACTACGGCTGGACGGCCTGATTTACAAGTTTTAGATTTTGATGCTACGGCGGATGAACACGCTCAATTCCAGATCGCAATGCCTAAGAGTTGGAACTTAGGGACGGTGACCGCCCAATTTTATTGGACTTCGACGGCAACGGATACTGATGGTGTGACATGGGGTATTCAAGGTGTAGCAGTATCTGATAATGAATCAATTGATGTAGCATATGGCACTCCACAAGTTATAGATGATAATAATCAAAGTGCAGCCGAAGAGTTGTTAGTTTCAGATGAAACTCCTGCAGTAACTATTTCCGGGACACCGGCTGTTGGAGATATGTGCTTCTTCAGAGTGTTTAGGGATGTTTCTGATACTAATGATACGGCCACTGAAGATACAAGACTTATTGGGGTTAAATTATTTATAACTACGAATGCGGCGGATGATACCTAATGTTCATTGCGAACCATCTCACAGGTTTCGGAGCAGCGGATTCAGGAACTGGTTTGACTATTAGTACGAATACGAGTGAGGTTGATATCCTTACACTTGCTACAGCCGCTGGATATAATAACTCTGTTGGTAGTACTATCACAATTACAGTAAATGCTGGGGTAACTGTATCTGGGTCTTCTACACATGCAATGAAGACTGGGGCATTACATCAGGATACCTCACTAACTATAGATAATTATGGTAGTATAAATGGGTATACTGGAGCGGCGGGTAGTCTTGGGGCCAATGGTTCAGTTGGTGGTGATGCTCTTTATATTGAAACTGATACTGGAGGCATAGGCACTCTAGTAGTTAACAACTTCTCCGGTGCATCTCTACAAGGTGGCGGTGGAGGCGGTGGAGGCGCTGGAAAACTAAATACTCGTACTGAAGTAAAAAATGGCGCTGACACTTGTGACCCTCCATCTTACACCGGAAGCGCTGGGGCGGCTGGTGGATTTGGTGCAGCGGGTGCGGAAGGGACTTTTAGTGGTGGTAGTACGCTTTGCATAATTAATAACACGGGCTCTGGAGGAGCGGCAGGGTATGCCATGAGGAAAAACGGACGCACAGTGACTTATAATGATAGTGGTACAACAAACGGGACGGTTGGCTAATGAAAGTTCTTATTCCATTCTCAGGTGGTATTAATTCTACCTATGGACTCTGGCGTTGGTTGAGTGAAACTGATCATGAGATACATGCTTATCGCCATGTTGAACATTTTGAACCGGAAGAGCGGAAACAAGTAGCGGCCAGAAATATGGTTCAGTGGTTAAAAGATAATGTAAGAGACTTTAATTTTTGGGAAGAGGACGAGATATTAGAACCAGCGGTTAGAACTCCTGTCTTCCTACCTGTTCGACTCAATTTTACAAAGGAATATGATCGTAGTTTTCTGGACGCCCGATGGGCGAGAAGGTTAGAGGTTATCGACAGAATAAAGCCAGATGCGTTTGTGAACGGGCTATCGCTAGAGCAAACGCATTTTGATTGGCCGGTGGTGCGCGTAGCCGATATACGCGAGAAGTTCTTCTCCAATAGAGAGGGGCTTTCGTATTATTTTGTTGGGAGTAAAGCTCTGGACACCCCGTATCCGTCAGAGTATTTCTTAAATCCCGTGAGCGTGGACGAGTGGATGGCAGAGAAGTGGGTGCCAATAGTGGACAACCTTACTGGGCGGTTTGAGCAGTGGGAAGCAGTACCCGCTGAATTGAAAGCGCTGTACGCTGCTCCGCATGTCCCTCGCCATGATCACACAAATACTTTCTGCTTTAAGTGCCTCTGGGAAGCTGTACAAGAGTATAGAACAGATTTAACTGGAAGAGAAAAAGACCTCGCTCTCGCAGAGCTTGGGAACTATGGCCCGTTCCGAAATAATGCGAACCCAGAGACACAGGCCGCTTGGCCCCATGTAACGTCGGCTTTGGAAATTCTTAAAGATTATCTGAAATGGCCCGAAGGAGTCGAATGGTGATGAAGAAACTATTAGGAACAATCGCAGCAGTTATATTTTGCTTGTCGGCAACCGCTACGTCGGCACAACCAGTTAATATTTGGGTTGGATTTAATGTTGGTGGTGGCTTTGATGCCTCCGCTAGGATTTTTGCACGATATTTCCCCAAATATCTTCCTGGGAACCCTGATGTTATCGTAAGAAATAAACCTGGAGTAGGTTCCGCAAATCTACTTGGTTGGATGTACGCACAACCACAGACTGCGGGTTTTGATATTGCACTCTTTCATCCTCAAGTGATCCAGATTCCCCTGTACGGTAAGCGCAAATTCAAATTTAAGCCGTCTGGTTTCAGCTACATAGGCAATATGTATACGGACGTTGGTGTTTGTGCTGTTTGGCGTGGCGCGAATCAGAACATTAAAACTTTTGCTGACATTAAAAGTGCTAAGAAACCCGTAGTCTTTGGCGCAGCTAGACCATCTTCTGCACTATCGACCTACCCGTATTTCCTGAAGAATGTCTTTGGTGCGAATTTAAGAGTAATTAACGGATATCAATCAGCGCAACAAAGAGTTCAGGCAATGGAGCGTGGGGAATTGGAAGGAACTTGCCAGTTATTTGAAAGCACCATTAAAAGTTCATTCCGAAATAAGTGGGACGCTGGCGACTTCAATGCTTTCATTCAGATTGACATGGGTAAGAAGTCCAGTTTCTTTGGTCCTAACACGACCCTGCTATCATCGCTCATAAAAACTGAAGAGCAGAGGCAGATTGCGGAATTTGTATTTGGTATAGATACAATGACCCGACCGTTCTTGGCCTCGTCCAGTCTGCCGAAAGAAAATATAAGAATACTCCGCAAGGCATTCATGGCGACGATGCGAGACCCAGCGCTGCACAGAGATTTCCAAAAGATTTTTGGGATCACACCTGATCCAATGGATGGGGTTGCTGTTGAGAAGTTCTTCAAGAACTTAGTAGCTACACCAAAAGATATTGTACAAAAAGCTTGGAATATCACTAGCCCCTCTAAAGTCAAAAAGAAATAAACTTAAATGGAGTTAGGCGTAAGAGAATTATTAACAATAGCCACAGTAGTCTCTGGAATTGCAGCGACATGGGGTTTAGTTAAGAGTCAATTAGGAAGAGCATTAAATGATCTGTCTTCTTTAACTAAAGAGATACAAACTTTAGAGACAAAAGTAGAAGACTATATAGCAAATCAAGAAGTACTAGAAAGTAGGATGGACGTTATATCCGACATTTTATCTCCAGATAATTTAGAACGAAGAGCAAGAGAAATAGAGAAAATAAGTGAAAACCTATTTTCTACAAAAGAACTTTATAAATTACTTTATGATGAAGTCGAAAAAATAAAATTAATGCATAATGGGAAACACCCTACAATAACTTAAGGATAATGTACTATGAAAAATTTTACTTTGAGCTTTCTTATTACATTGATAGCTATTATATTTTACCCTAACTCAAAAGTACTTTCAAAAGAAAAAAGTGAACTATCTTTAACTCAATTTCATACAGCGACTACTATTTATTGTGGGCCAACTATTGATTTTCATGAGGTTTTCCCAAAAAATGATTTAAAATTTACAGGATTTATTGATCAAGATCATATATTAAAACTTTTTATTAGCGAAGATAATGAGTATGTAGTTATAGTAGAAAATGTCCATAAGCTTTCTTGTGTTCATTTTGGAGGATCGCCAGGAATGATAATAAAGAAAGAAATCTCTTACTAGTGTAGGTAAAAATGATAAGTTTAATAGGTTCTATTTTAGGTTTTGTTACTTCTACGGGTCCCGGTATATTTAAAACATATATGGATTCTAAACAAGATCAAAGAGATAAAGAACACGAATTAAAACTAATGGAGAGGCAGTCCCAAGATAAAAGGGATGAGGCAATTATTACTAGTGTAGGCGAAGCTAATATAGCAGTTCACCGAAGTTCTGATGAACAAACTAAGAGAGCTAGTCAATGGGTGGTAAATATCTCTGCATCAGTAAGACCGTTAATTACATATTTCTTCTTTTTGGAATTTGTATTGCTTACTTTTCTTTCGGCCTTCAACAAAATCAGTCCAGAGCTTTTTCAGAAACTTTGGTCGAGCGAGATGGTAGGAATTTTTTCTGTAATTATCAGTTTTTGGTTTGGTCAGAGATTGGTAAGCAAGTGGTCAAAATGATAAATGATAGAGGGTTAACTTTACTAAAGGACTTTGAGGGATTTTCTTCAGAACCGTATAAAGATATAGCGGGCGTATGGACTATAGGATTTGGATCAATATACGGAAGTGATAATAAGAAAGTAACTAAGGAACATAAAGCAATAACAAAGGAAGAGGCCATTAAATTAGTTGAGCGTGATTTAAAGACCACTGAAGATAGAATAGCACGTTTAGTTAAAGTAGAAGTAAATGAAAATCAGTTTGCGGCTCTCTGCAGTTTCATATATAATATAGGATCAGGAGCCTTTCAGAGATCAACAGCCAGAATGAAATTAAATAGGAAAGACTATCAGGGCTGTGCAGATGAGTTTCTTAGGTGGAAATACGCAAATAAAAGAATAATTCCAGGGCTTCTTAGACGCAGAAAAGCTGAAAGAGATTTATTTTTAGATGAGGAATTAAGTTTATGAGTTATAGAACTGTTATAGATAAAGTACTCACTAGACTACGAGAGGACACTATTGGGTCTGATTGGTCAGGGTCTATATCCTCAACTTCTTCACTAAGTGATTATCAGAAATTAATTGGTGAATTTGTAAATGAAGCTAAAGACCTTGTAGAGGATGCTTGGAACTGGGGAGTTTTAAGGACTCTTGAGACAGTGACTACTTCAGCCTCTACAGATACATATGATATGACTAACTTAAATTCTAGGTCTCGCATTCTACAAGTTATTAATAACACTAGTAATGCTCAATTATCACAAATAAGTGATGCTCAGTATTATAATTATCAATATGTAGGTACTACCCAAACAGGTCAACCTTCCTATTTCAGATTAAAAGATAATGATATCTCCTTTTGGCCTATCCCTGATGGCGTCTATGATATTAAAGTTCATGCAGTACAGCCACAGAGTGACAGAACTCTAGCTGCCGATACTTTTTCAGTATTAGAAAATCTTGTATTACTGGGAGCTTATTCTCTTGCCCTAAATGAACGGGGAGAGGACGGCGGGACACTCTCTGATACTGCAGCCACAAGGTTTGCAAGTGCATTATCAGATGCAGTTTCTTCAGATGAACTTCGTACTGTAAATGAGACTACTTGGTATGGTAGCTAAACCACTAACACCAGTTGTACTAAATACTCTAGGGTCCAGAGGGCTAAATACGCAAGCCCAGAGTGCGACTCTAGGGCCAGAGTGGTTAACAGAGGCTAATAATGTAGTCTATGACCTAGAGGGGCGGATGGGTCCCAGAAAAGGCATTAAACAGATATCTAAGACTGTCGCTAGTTCAGTGAAATCTCTGGGAGAATATGTTAAATCAGATCGAACTAGAGAATACTATGGTGGATCAGGAGCCACTATTGTTAAACTAGATATTTCAACAAATCCAGATGACTTAGCGACTCAAAGTTTTTCTGGTTCCCCTCAAACAATTACTGATTCAAATTGGCAATGGGTTAATTTTAACAATGAATTCTGGGGAGTACAGTTAGGGCATAAGGTCATAAATTATGATGGTACTAACTGGTATGATATGGAGGATTTGGGAGCCTACGCGGCACCGGGAGGAGTAACAACATTCGATCCTTCTTGTGCAGTAGGAGACTTTGGACGTATGTGGTATGGCGGAATTACAGAGGACGGAGGGACACTTTTTTATTCCGATAACCTTATTGGAGAGAAACTAACTGGTGGTGCCGCTGGAGTTGTTGATCTAAAGACTGTTTGGGGTAATGATGAGATTGTAGGGTTAGCTACTCTTGAAGATAAGATTATTATATTCGGAAAGAGTAACATCGTTCTTTATGCAGGAGCCTCTAATCCGGCCACAATGACTTTAGTGGAAATAATTCGAGGAGTGGGATTAGCCGGAAGAGATAATATTGTTTATGTAGAGGCTGATTTATTCTTTATGAGTTATGAAGGATTAATGTCAATAAAACGTCTGACACAATCAGATGGTAAAGCTCCAGTAGAAACTATATCTATTACTGTCCGTAATGATCTAACTAGAATACTTGTTGATGCTGATTTAGATACAATAAAAAGTTGCTACTATCAGAAAGAAGGTTTTGTATTAACTTTCATGCCGGGGGATAACAAGGCTTATTGTTTTGATTTCTCTATGGGGATGGCTAAAGTTCCAAGAGTTACAACATGGACATTTGCATCTGATCCATTATGTGGAGTGAGTACTCTTGATGGTAAATTATATATGGGCCTTAGTGATTCAGTAGCGGAGTATAATGAATATTTTGATGTATCCATTACTGACTCCACTTCGACATACGCAACACAAGGAGCATGTGAGACCGCATCTGGAGTATGGGCAGACTCTAAATGTTGGTCTTCGACAAATACGGATTACAATTGGGTATTTCAAAGTCCTTGGCTTGATTTAGGTAATCCTACTTTTACTAAAATTATTAAGAAGGGTCTCTTGACAATAACTGGTGGTGAAGACTCTACAAGTACAATTACAATATCTAAGGATTATGAAGAAGGTTCAAGTTATTCTAAGACATTTACATTGGCAAGTGATGCCACTAAATATTTATATGGTAGCTCAGATTCTCTCTATGGCTCTGCATTATATGCACCGGCAGCAACTCCAAGAGAATACAATGCTCCCTTAGCCCGTGCAGGAAAAGTAATAAGACTTAAAATGACTACGGAAGTCAATGGAAATTATTCTAGTTTGATTAATACGACATTGCTAACTAAACAAGGAAAAGTCAGATGATTGATTTAACGAGGAGTATAAAATAATGGGTTGGGATTGGTTAGGACCTGTATTGGGCTCTGCTCTTGGAGGAGGGTTAGCTTACTTAGGCACGAAATCCGCCGGAGAAAATGCTCTAGAGGCTGCTCAAATGATGTCTGCAGCTAATACTGCAGATGCAGATGCTGCTCTGGAAGCTGCTCAACCTTGGGCTACCGCTGGTCCAGGGGGTACTGCAGACTTTGATCCAGATGCAAGACTTGCACTCCAACAATTGTCCCCAGAGCTTGCCAATATGTATCAAGGGGCGCTTACTAGAAGCGGTCTTTTCGGGGGAAAGGCTCTTAGTTATTCCCTTAATCCTTTTGAGGCTGCAGATACATTTTATCAACAACAACAGCCTTATTATCAACAGGCAGAAGATCAGGCAAGGACAGACTTAGAGACTAGACTCCTGGCTCAAGGGCGACTTGGTGGTACTGGAGGAAGAGGGCAACAAATGGGTCTAGAGGACTCAATATTGAGAGGACAAAATCAACGCCGAACTCAAGCCTTTACACAGGCACAGGCTTATATCGAACAGTTGCTTGGTAGAGAATCTGCGGATATAGGTACGGCAACTGGTCTTCTAAATATTCCAATGCAGTACATGAATGTAGGCAGAGGTATTGGTGGTGATTTAGGACAAGCCGCTGGACAAGGACTTGCATCAAGGGCTGCAGCGTCTAAAAACTTAGCAAACGTCATGACGGCAACAGGTACTCCCTTTAGTCAAGGTATGATGGCAGGTGGAAAGTGGGTGAATGAAAACTTTGGCCGTGGCGCTTCTATATGGGATCAACCTGCAGGAGGAGCGCCTCCTGCATCTGTTTATAGTGGTTGGGGGAGTATGGCTGGTGATCCAAATGATCCGGGATATTAACAAGTGGCTATAGACTATAGGAACATAGAACAAGATTGGTTAAGGGATTTTGTAGAAGGCAAGTATTCTTCAGAATCTGCTCTTAAACCTCTGTTACCAACAGACCAATCGGTGGTTCTGGGGCAAACACCTCCAAAACGGCCATTGACCCATTATGGCGACCCTGAATTAGGTTTATTAGCTAATCAAGATAAATCCAGCGGAACGTCTTCTTTTTCTTTAAATTCTTTTATAAACAGTATAAAAGGACTTTTTAGGTCATTAGGTCCATCAGACAAAGATGATGCTAAAGAGAGTGTATCCGCTGGGAAAGGACTTGCTCCTGCTCCTGTTTCATTGCCGGGAAGGGCCGCAGCGGCGGCGGCCAGGGCTTCGCGACGAGCTGAGGGGCTTTCGTATTATACCGGTCCGACATACACACTCAAAGGAAAAGATGGTAAAGCATTGGTTTCATATTATCGAGACAGCGATGATAAATGGACGGCTGTAAATGAAAAAACTGGCTCAATCATGCCTGGTGTGGCCCCTGCTGAAGGGCCTTTTGTTTATACTGGACTAGAACCATCTGACGGTCTCCTTGGTAGAATTGGAGATTGGTTTTCTGATCTTGATCCACTTTCGATGGATAAGGGTGAAGTAGATACTAGTCTACCATTCTCTTCTACCTTTGAAAGGAGAGGGCTTTCCCTAGGGCCGGTGGGATTGCAAGGGTTGATGGACCCTTCAATGTCTACTAGGGATAAATATGGTGCAGCGGGACACCTCATTAGTAGTATCGTAGGAGGAGCGATAATTCCCTTTGCTGGACCCCTTGGAATATTAGGGAGTGTATTAAATGCGGCTGGTGCTTATCATAAGTATAATCCTTCTTTAGATAGTAATCTTTCTTATAATCCATACTCCGGGAGGATTTCATGGGATTCGCTATCTGCCGGTGCTAGAGGCCATTCATATGGTGCAAAGTCTAATTATAATATGATGAAAGATTTGGACCCAAGTCAAATGGTACCAATCACCGACAGAGAAGGTAAGCGTGTAGGGTTCGCTCCAGCAGGGAAAGTAGTAGAGGAAATGAAACAACAAGATGTTTTCGCTAAATTAAAAGATGATGCAATGACTATTTTTCCTATGACAATGCTTGATGAGTTTATTACTACAGAAACTCCTTTTGAGTATAAAGCTTTTGATTTAAAGCCAGATGGAACGACAAGCTCTACTAATCGTCAGGCTCTTCAGCGATATAATCTTGATGGGACAGGTCCAATAAGGAATACCGCTGCATTCTTAGCTGGTAAAGGTGCAGGATACGAAGGGACATCTAGGATAGCCGATGAAATAGCGGGTAATCTAGCAGCGGCGAGGGGTCTTACTGGTTGGGAATATTCCCCAGGAAGTGGAACTGCGGGTAAAGGAAATGTCGAAGGTGGTGGATTAGGTGGATGGGCAGATTGGACTGGAACAACGCCAGATGGCGAAGAATTTGACTGGAGTGGAGCTATGTATGATAGCTGGGGCGAAGATGATTTTGCAAGTGATGAATCTTTTGGTATGGATTATGACTAAATTCCTTGGCCTATTATTTTATGATTGGTGATGAGGACTCCTTCTTCTAAAAGTGATGATAATTAAATTATGAAACGAGGAAATTAAAATGGCTATAAATCCCATGCGTGTAACGAATAGGCCGAGGCGAGGAGTGTCTGGTGGAGGAGGAGGATTGTTTTCTCCTGTTGATCCGGTAGATGAATTAAGGCGCATTAAAGAATTAGAGGCCGCGCAAAGGGCAAAGGAAGCAATGGAGAGTGCCTCACTAGGGGGCTTCCAGGCTCAACAGGCGGCTAAATATAACCAAATGGGAATAGATGCACTAAGTACAATCGGGGAAGGTCTTACAGGGGCAATCAAGAGAAGTAGATTTCTTGGGGAGGAGTTAACTGAACGATTCGATGAAGGCTCTAGACTTGATTTAGCTATGGAGAAGCGATTATTCAAAGAAAAAATGAAGCTGAAGTATAAAGAGGCTTCCGCTGATGGTGTAATTACTAAAAAAGAATACGCAGCCATTGCTGCAGATATGGAAGCCGCTGGGTATCATGCTGAAGCCGCTCAAGTCAGAAGTGACGCAAGTAAGGAGTACGGGACTGCGTTTCAACAGGAGGAATTAGAAGTTAAGAGAGCAGAAGCTGCCGCTAGAAAAGCCTATAGAAATAGACCATTGAAGCCTATGATTAGTGGGTCTGGTACTACGGTAACGATGTCGGAAGAAGAGGCAATAAATCTTGGATTAAAAGGAGAAGGGACTTATCAAGCTCTACATGAATATGATAATAACCTAAAGAAGTGGGTAACTAGGTATCTACCAGTTGAAGGGACTCCAACATCTCTTTCCAAATTAGGTCCAGAGGGTGCTGCAGACAAAGAAGGAGCAATTGCACTGGCGCAACATATAGTAATACGGAACACTGAAAAATTTAAAAATAAGTTAAAGATAGGTGCGGCGAGGATACAAAAAGACCTTAATATCAGCGAAGATGCCGCTAAGAAATACGCTGATTGGGGGCTTTCTACAAGAAAGAGAAATATTGAGTCTGGGAATGTAGCCGCCGCTAATATTCATAAAGTAAAAAGCATGTTAGGCTATTTAAATGATCTTGAAAAAGCGGGTAAAAACCAAGGGGATATTCAAGCTACTCTAAACAAATGGAAGCGTAATTTCGGTATTGAAGCAAAAGATGACGCTACCTTTAGAACACTAGCGCAAAAGATTTTACTTGATGACTTAAAAGAATTAATGGGTTTAAGACCAACTGACATAGATTTGCAGGAAATGGCAAAAACTTATCCGAATGAAAAACAACCTATATCCGCTAATAGGTCTATTTTAAGACGTATCTTACAAAGATATAACGATGAAATGTTCGCAGGTGATTTTTATAGAAAGAATAAAAATGCCGGACCAGAAGACTTCGCAAACGCAGTTAGAGAAAGATATAAAAACTTAGGATCGTATGAACAACCTTTAAAACTACCAAAAAGTAAGAAGAGTTTTGATGATTGGTACGATAGTCTCCCTAGTGGAGCTTGTGCTTTAGTTCCTTCCAAAGAATTAACTACACAAGGTTTACCGAATCAGCGAACAGTCTCATGCAAACCATAAGGAAACTATAATGGCATCTTGGGAAAATGATATAATAATTTCTCCAGTTGGGGGCGCTCCTATTCCTGCTACACAAGGGGGTAATCCCGCTTGGATGAATGATCGAATTGACCAAAAAGGAAATCCTTTGCGCTTGCCTGAAGAGGAAAGTGCTATAAAGGACTGGATGGTAAAGAATGCCTCTACGCCAGGAGGTATCGGTGGTAGTTTAGTTGGTGCGTTAGCAGGATCACCTTTTGGTCCTGGCGGAATAATCGCCGGTACAGTAATAGGAGGGGCTTTAGGTTCAGGGGTAGGTTCTATTGCATCTGATGTAATGCAAGATAAAGATATTAATGAAGCTAAATTCTTATATGAAGTAGGGTTATCTCTAGCAATTGATTTAGGTACATTTGGTATAGGCAAATACGGAATTGGTTTAGGAAAATATATAACAAAACCTTTATGGGAATCTGCAAAAAGAAGTTTAGCGAATGGAGTTCCTCCTGAACAAGTTGTAAAAGAGTTAGCAGATGGGGCTAGAGAAGCTAAAGGAAGAATGACTCCTGAAGTAGCTCAATCTCAAGAAATTTTAATGGAAGATGGATTAACTTTAACTCCCTTTCAGACAGGTATCGCAAGTTCTTGGGAAATTTCCCAAGAACTCTTAGGGGGAACTGGGCTTCTGTCTAAGAATATATTTGATGCAAGAGCAAAAAAAGTAACGGCCCTTGTTCAAGACAGATTAGAAACCATTACTGCAGGGTCTCAAGGAGTTAGTAATGATGTAATAGGTGAGGGCGTCTTCAATGCAATTCATGCAGGGAGAAGTGCTTTAAGTGATAGCTATGGAGATGAACTAACCCGAATAGGACTGCTATTAAAGGGCAAAAAGTTTGATTTAAATGTACTTAGAAATGCCGTTGAAAAACATGCTAAACATCCAGACAATGTTGATGTATTAAAAGTATCTACACTTGATGATTCTGCCCAAGGAATTATAAAGGATTTGCTTAATAAAATGGGAGATCATAATATTGCTCCTGCAAGTTATCTTTTAGATTTTGAAAAGAGGTTGAATGAACAAATTAATCTTGCCACAAAATCAGTCCTAAAGGACCCAGCCAAACAAAGTGTCGTAAGGGATTTAACTGGTCTTAAAAAATCTTTACAAAAAACAATTACGAACAAGTTACAAGAATTTGGGGGAGACGCAGGGAAAGAGTACAGAAAATTACAAGAGTTTAACACTTTTCATATGGGAGAATTATTGCCTACAGTAAATCAGAATTTAATAATGGCTGCTAAAGGTACAGGGCTATTTACAACAATAGGAAAAACATTTGGATCAGTAGGAAAAGTCTCTCAAGTGGAAAAGCTTATGGGTTCTATCGATGAGGCTTATCGCTTAATACCAAAGGAACAACTTAAAAACTTGGTATTTAAAAATGCTTCAGAAGCTAAAGACGTAATAAGACAATCTTATGTTACTGAACTATTCCCTGATTTAGCAACATCTAATTTTTCATTAGATGGATATAGAAAAATAGCCAGACAATTAAAAAGTCCAACTGAAGCAAAAAGAATAAAGGCTATCTTAGGCCCAAAATATGAAGGGTTTAGGAGGACTGTCAACTTAATGGAACACGCTTCTGCTAATCCCACTACGGGTATAGCGACATTATTCTTACGAGGTAAAGAGTATTTTGCAGCCAGTAGTTTGGCTATCGCACCTTTTACAGGGGTTATGGACATGACAACGGCGGGATTATCCGCTATTGGAATATTTGGTCTTCCCGCTGCTATGGCAAAGGCCGCTACAAATCCGAAATATATAAATAAAATGATAAAGGCAGATCAACTTGGCTCTCAAGGAGAAAAATCAAGAAGGAAAGCTCTAATGGTATTAAGTGGAGTAGCTAATGATATTTTGGATGAATTATACGCTGAAAATATGGGGAGTGATAATTTTATCCAGCAACTGAAAAAATATAAAGTACTAGATATAGACTAGGGCAGTAATAATCCAATGGGACTTTTTGATACGGTAGGATCAATGTGGGAAGGGATGCCTTTGTGGGACAAGGCGGCTCTAATGACGGCACCCGTTCCTGTCTTAGGAGATATTGTTGGTTTCGGTGCAGACGTTAAAAATTTTTATGATGAACCTAGTTGGCTTAATGCCGGATTAGGGTTAGCTGGTTTACTTCCTTGGGTTCCTTCTGGAGGTATAACTAAAGCGGCTATTAATGCATCGTTACAAAAGGCTGCTACTAACTTAAGAAATGATATCCCTGGATTTTATAGTGGAAAGGGAGGAATGCTTGGGCAAGGAGCTTCTTTTTTAAAAACTATCCCAGAAGGAGCTACAAATATAGTTAAGTCTAGATACGGGCCTAAAAGTAGAGCCATTCAAAAAAAATGGAATATTAGTGCTGCAGATCAAAAGGCATCTAAAGATGCTATTAAAATATCTGAAGAAATAACTACTAAAGTAAGACCATTAGAAGCTAAAATACAACAAATGAAAAAGAACGGAACAGCGTATACTGGTGAATATAGAACGGTTACTCACGGTGCTAAAAAAGGTAAAAGAGTTCCTGTTGAAACAGAAGAATTTAAGAATATTTCATCTGAAGCTGTAAGATTAAGAAGTATAGCTAATACTGCGGGTAAAAAAGCTATGGGTCAAATAAATCAGACACGGTCTATGCTTAATCAATATCATGGTCCCAAAAGTAAACAAAGAGGTTTTATAAAACACATAGATGAAATTGATCATATTAAAACTTTTAATAACTTTAGCGTAGATGACTATTTTAAAACAGTAGGTGATCTAGTACCTTCAGGAACAGGTAGAGAGGGGATAGAAGAAATTTTTAAGAAGATTGAAACATTACCTTCTATTGGAATGAATCCCAAGAAAAATTATCAAATGAATATAAGAAGAGTTCATACAGGATCGGCAGGAGAATTAGACCCTGGAATAAGTGCAAAAGTATATGGAGGAGGTACTTTAAGTTTAGAGAACATTAAAGAAGGGGTGTTTGCTAATAAAAAGGGGTATAATTCTGATAAAGAATTTTTGGAACAGCTAATAAATAATGGAGTTAATGTATTAAATCCTGACGCAGTCCTTAAAGGGAGACCCGCCGTTATTACAGGAGCAGGAAAATCAGATGCTTGGGAATTAGGTGGTGTTAATTACATGACTTCGATTAATAAAAGGGGTAAAGTTACTACAATTATTAATGATGAACATGATCTATTAAGCAGCCAAAAATTAAACAAACTAATTAAGACAGATGCGGTAGGTAAACTTCCTGGCGCTGATCGTTATATGAATGTATCTGAACCCATAGTATATGATCTAGTTAAGCCTAAAAAACTTACTGCTATACAAAGCAAGGCTAAAAAGAAACTTTCAAAACAAAAGAAAATTGCTGAACAAAATGCTATAGAAAACTATAAAAAAGTTCCGGGAGTTGATATGCCCGATAACCTTCCCGCTGGTTTTAAAACAAAAGAACAATACTTAAGGGCGAAAGCAGTAGCTAATTTAGATGCAGGGCGAGATTGGACAAGAATTGCAGTAGACCAAGGTTTGTTTGGTCTAACTGGATTGAGAGGGGGAACGCCTTTTGTAAGAGAAAAGTTTAGAGATAAAGAAGAAGAATTCTCACCTTGGTAAGACTGAAAAACTCTCCCCACAACCGCACATGGAGTTTACATTTGGGTTATCTATCATAAGCCTCTGACCAAAGATGTCCTTCTTATAGTCCACAGTAGTCCCTGTGAGGTACATTAGAGAGAGATTGTCCACAACAAGCTTACCAGTATCTAACTCTATAACAAATACATTCTCTAGGTCTCCAAGTTCCTCATCAGAAACAAGCTGCCAATCATAACTAAACCCAGAACATCCCCCGCTATTAATTGATAGTTGTATGGCGGGTACATTTTTGTCTGCTATGATTGAAGATAGATGTATATCCGCATTGTCAGTTAATGTGATCATCTTCCCTTCCCCGATAAATATTTAGGTACTGGTTCCCCTTCCAACTTCTTTTTAAACCACATTCTCATAATCCTTAAGAACGCCATCACCCGCATTCCCTACCTCCTGTATCGGGGTCTATGAAACAAGCGGACCCTTCTCGTTCATCTTCAGGAGTGTTAAGGATACCGTATCTTTTCCCGGCCAGCCTGAAGGTGGTTACTCCCTTAAGCTTACCTTTCCAACCCCTCATATATACATCTTTAAACTCATCAAAGGTTACACCATCCCCTACATTAATAGTCTTTGAGACGGCGCTATCCACATAGGGCTGTACGGCGATCTGTATATTCAGATGATCATCTACGGATAAATCATTGGCAACCTCACCAACAAGACCTAAATTATCGAAAGCATAATCCTTCATCTGCATTATGATAGGTCCTTGCGGTAGCTGTACAGTTCTATCGTACTGTAGAGCGAATACAGGCTCTATACCGCTTGATACATTATCGGCGGTAAAGGATATAGTCCCTGTAGGGGCAATAGAAATCAAATGACTATTCCTAATCCCTTGCTTCTTAATCTTATCCTTTAGGTCCTGTGGAAGTCTGGAGACAAACCCACTATTAAGGTATTCCTTTTCCTTAAAGAATGGGAATGGACCCTTTTCTAAGGCTAAGTCGGAACTCGCCTCATAACAGGTATAGGTTAAAGTCTTCATTAGTTTTCTGGTGAATTTCACCGACTCTGGTGATCCATAGGACATGCCAATCATTGTGAATGTATTGGCTAACCCAGTTATCCCTATCCCTATTCTACGCTTCCTATTATGTTCTTTGGATTGCTCCTTAAGGGGATATCCTGTACGATCAATTACATTATCCATTGCCCTAACCACATGCGGGATATCTTTTTTGAACTGTGCGAAGTCAAATTTATTAGTCTTCTCATTGACATACTTAACAAGATTAAAACTACCTAAAAGACAGGCACCAAAAGGAGGGAGGGGTTGTTCCCCACAGGGATTAGTGGCAGCAATTGTCTCAATATAATTTAGTGGATTATCCTCGTTAACTCTATCCATAAATACAACACCGGGTTCAGCCCAGTCCCAATTGTTACGCATAATTTCATCCCACAACATGCGGGCATTTATAGTTCGATAGACTGAGCCTTTGAATTTTAAATCGAAATCTAAACCCTTCTCTACGGCAATCATAAATTCATCAGTAACACCGACACTAATATTGAAGTTAGTTAAGTCCTTATCGTTCTTCTTGGCCCGAATGAATTCCTCGATGTCAGGATGATCCACTCGTAGTACAGCCATCATAGCTCCTCTTCTGTGTCCCGCCGAAACAATCGTCCGACATACTGCATCAAAAATATGCATAAATGATACAGGACCAGAGGCAGAGCTATCAAGGCTAACAATACGATCACCATCAGGCCGAATAAGAGAGAAGTCATACCCGATACCGCCTCCTCTACGCATAGTCTCAGCGGCCTCAGAGGCTCTCTGCATGATGCTTTCCATAGAGTCTTCAATCCTACCAGAAACAAAGCAGTTAAGCGCCGTGACATTCCTGGGACTGCCCATAGCAGCCTGTACGCGCCCTGCAGGAAGGAAACGCATATTGAGGGCAATGTCTTTATATTCTTTACGATGTTCTTCATTGTCTGTCATTGCTCCTGATTGTCTGGCGATTGCTTCCTCAAAACTTTCATTAGGTAGCCGATATTTCATGGCATGTAAATCGGAACATGGTTTCACTGTCGGTCCATACATTTTATCTCCTCCTAGCCGCCACGCTTCCATTGCTTTCTCCATAGATAACTATCGAATTTGTTTACCAAATGAGATAACCAAATCATAGGCCATGATCTCCAAAAATACTTACGTATCATCACAACTCTCCTCTCCATAATATAACTCTTTGGCAAGGTTCGCATAATGGATTACCTTATCGAGGTCCGTAATCCCTCCCTTACTTTGATGCCTACATGCATACTTAACAATATTCCCCTCACACCAACCAAGTTTATTTTTATGAATAAATTCTATTGGTTGAATAGCCATACTACAGTAGTGAGAGCCACCTACTTGATTACCCAAGGCAGTCCCTTCTTCTATATTCAACAATGTTTTTAAAGATTTCTCTGGCTTTAACATAAGATACATCCTCTAATTAATTTTATTTGAATGAGGAGAAGGAATTTCTAACTCTTCAGTTTCATCTACAAAGTCACAACTGTTTAAAAGAATTTTAATACCTATCTTTAAGAACTCTTTTTGTTCTGGATTAGACTTCTCTAAATCTTCAATCATCTTTCTAGTTTGTTCCATACGAAAAACCAGTGGATCAGGTATCATCATGACTTTATTCTCCTCATTCATCGCTATCATATTCTAAACTCTCATCTATATCTACATCAAATATTTCCCGGAGTTCATCTAACCTGTCTTCTACAACGTCATCAAATCTCTCGATAATATTCTCACTACTTATATCAAGTAACTCACATAGCAGAGACGGGTCAGCAATGATAGCTAATCTTTTTATGAACTGGCGACTAGGTAAAGGCATCTTTAATACTCTCTAAAGTATACCAGTATAACTTCTCTTTATCACACCATTGCGCCATTGTCATCTTACTCCCTTTCCTGACTTTCTTATCTGGATTATAAAGAAGAAATACAAGTACTTGTTTCTTGGGTAGACTATCTCTTATCGCTTTATATTTTTGAGTATCGTTTACCCTGAAGTATCCTTTGGCTTCCACTAGAACTTCAACTTTTGTCTTAACATTTTTACCTACAAAGTCCGGTGTATAGTTCTTATGAATTATATAGGGAACTTTAAGCGACTCATAGTCGCAATAGTCCTTTAAGACCTCACCAATAGCGGCCTCAAATTTATTCCTATATTTTGCTCTTGATTTTTTCATTACTCTTTGCCTTCGTTTCCCTGGTTAGGGCTACAGTCATCCCTCCTACGTTGGATATAAAAGGACTCCCCTGGATAACCCAACCATCGTTTAGCAGGGCTGTGACACTCTCTTCAAAACGATCTGGTCTTGGCGTAGATACAACTTTAAATTCAACCATAATCAACTTCTCCTATATTTAAATTAATTTCTTGTTGTGGAACCCCATGCTTATTCTTTGGTATATTTATGACGGTAGTTAAGAACTTTGGTCCCCCACTTGTATACCACCCTCGCACCTCTGGATAGCAATGTTTCTTGTACTTGCAGTACGAGCAGCCAGTAGATAGTTTTAAGTTGCCTGACTTTCCATCCTCTTGTTGCCCATAAAAAGTTTCTATATGAGAAGAGCATCGAGACGGGCGATCTGGAAGCTCTACTAACTTTTTTACATGCTTTACTCTTTCTTCAATATCTCCAGAATAATGTTTGTACATTGGATTATTTTTATCTTTAAGGTCATACGTCAGGACGGCGAGTGTTCCATTCTGCTTGCACATAGCAAGCCAGCCAAACTTGGTTTCCCCTTCAGCATGAGCATACGCCTTGACTTGATCAACATAACCAAAGCCATCATTCATTGCTAAAGTACCATTCTGAAAATCTTTTATACCAAACTTAGTGGTTGACTTAACGTCAATTGTAACGCCATCAATCTTGCAGTCCATATGACCTTTTATACCACCGACAGAAACTTCCTTCTGTTCATCAGTGACTTCATGGCCGGTCATACGGACAAGCATAAGAAGGAACTCCTCAATGATATGTCCATACATAAATTTGATTAGTGTCTTTGGCAGAAGTTTCTCACCGGAGAATTTATTTGCAGCGAACCACTGTTGAAGGTCTTGTTTGCCTATACTGGACAGTCGAAGTTTGCGGCCATCGTAAGAACGCTTTGATGGCAAGAACTCCTTCTCCATTGTTGCCTTCATATTGGAGGTAAACTTGTCAATCTCTGCCGCAATGTCTACCCCTTCAGGGGCATTCTTGTCCTTCATGAATTGATAAATATCTTCGACTAAAGTATCTAGCGTCTTACCTGTCATATTTAATCTCCAAAGTTAATGTGTCTCTGCCCATGTATCACCTACCTTATATTCACCGTCCAAGGGACATTTTAAGTTCAATCGAATTCCAGCGGCCTTTATACACTCAACTGCTAACCAACCAAATTTTTCTGCCTGATCCTCTCTGACCTCCACTTGAAATTCATCATGAATATTCCCTACGAAATTAAAGTCTATATTATATATACTAGCATACTCTTCTAAGATAGTCAAGCTTTTTTTCATAATAATTGCACCGGCAGACTGAAGTAAGGTATTAAGGGAGGCATGGGTGCTACGAACTATTAGTTTTCTGCCATCTAATCCTTTAAGATATCCTTGAACAGATTTGGCTGTAACTCGTTCTCTAAGATTTCGCAAAGACGGTGTATTTTCCAAAAATTTTTCTTTAAGCTTTGCTCCAGTTCTACTAGAACCGCCGACAATGCTTCCGATTTTTTTGTCTCCTGCCCCATACAGGAATGCATAGATAAAAGTTTTTGCGTTGTCTCTTGTTGCAATTCCAGCAGCTTTTTGGTTTGCAGTATGTACATCTCCGTTTGTGACTTCATGGGTATACTCCTCGTCATCCATGTAGTGAGCCAACATTCTAAGCTCTAAGCCTGAAGCATCAACACCAACCAGCTTGTAACCGGGCTTTGCTATCCAACAGGCTCTACACTCGTTACCGTATGGTGAATAAGAGGCGGGTACTTGGGCCATGTTAGGGTTAGAATGCGTCATACGGGCCGTTACAGCCCCTATAGGGTTAACCTGACCATGTACTCTGTTATCATCCTCATCAACAGCCTTAAGCCATGATAGTATCTGTGCTGATCGTTTCTGAAGCAAAATATATTCAGCTATCAATTGAGCCTCTGGGATATTTTTAACCTTGCTCAAGACAACCTCATCCACAATTGGATGACCTTTTTCGGTAAACACTTTTGGTTTCCACCCAAAAAATTGTAGGTGTTTTGCGATCTGTTTTCTGGAGCTTAAGTTAAATTGAGGCCATTCAATGCGGCTGAACTCGCCACATATATCACCCAGATCAGAACCAAGAAACTTAAGGCCCACATTACTAAGCTCACCGTCCTTCTTGTACTTAGGCGTGACCTTTTTAACAAAAATAGGTAACGCTTTAAACTTTTTATGCACATCATCTTCTACCTCCATACGTCTTTGTTTAAGTTTAGCCAATAGATCAAAACATTTCCCCTGATCCAAGAGCCAGCCAGCATTAGTTTGTTTAGTTATTATCCGTTGTACATCATGTTCAAGTTTAATACTCTGATCCCCAAAGGGCTCTAACTTCTTCATAAGTTTGTCGTAGAGTTTATGTGTAACCTCACAATCCTGTTCACAATATTTAATCATCTCTGGTGATATTTTTGTATAGTCTTCGTGTGATCCCTTTGGAAATCCAAGGCGATCTCCCCAAGCTCTAAGAGAATGACCTCCCTCCAGTTGAGGGTTGTAAAGGCGTGATAAGGTTAAAGTATCTATGATATTATACCCGGAGGTTTCAATACCTAAGACCTTCTCTATCACATTAAGATCAAAGTCAATAAGATTATGACCAATGAGTAAAGCATAACTGTCCATAACCTCCTTTATCTGTTGTGGATTGATTGGCTCTTTGTAACTTTTCACTTCTCCTGTCTGTAAATCCTTTGTCGATATCACAAAGATTTTTGTCACTGGAAAAATGTTTGTTTCTATATCTAAGATAAGTTTCGTTGTCATTGATTAAAGTCTCACCTCTATTAAGAGCCTTATGCTCTAATGCATGACAATTAAGACAAAGTATTGCACATTTATCGGCTTCATCTAATGTGCTTTGACGGGGACCGTTAATCCCTCTCCAACGGTCTTGTCCTACAGCAAAAAGTTTTTGGGAGGGATCAATATGATGAAAACAAAAGACATCCACCGGCCACTTCTCCCTACAAATTTCGCAATATCCATTAGTATTATTAAGGATATATATCTCTTTGTTTACATGCGCTTTAGCATTATATCTCCGGGTTTGTTCAAGACTAGAAGTCATCTGTCTCTACCTCACCGGGTTTAGCCACTGAAGACATGCGGCCTGTCTCTTGGTCATAATAGAGATAACAAGCTGGGCCAGTCAGGCCAGTGAACCTATTTTTTAGGACTCTGACGGTAGTTGTGTTCCTAATGTCCTCATCCTCATGCTGTTGGTTCCTCTCTAGCCCCAGTACGATATCACTTAGCTGGGCAATAGATGCGGACCCTCGTAGTTCAGCCAATGATATCTGTCCACCGTCTTCATGTGCCTTTCCTGTTGGTCTTTTTAGATGAGAGACAAGGAACATGCCTATGTTAAGCTCTTGGACAAGGGATCGAAGCTTGGTCATAATACTATCAATGGCTTTTCTCTCATCGTCCATGTCCTGATCCGAAACTATGATACTAAGGTGATCCAGAACAAACCACTTGCAGTCAAACGCCTTCGCCATGTATCTGATGCGACTGAAAAGGTTATCCTCATTTGTGGAACCCCAGTGTTTCCAGAAACTAAATCGTGTATCATCAAGTTGTCTAAGCCACTTAAGTTTTTCTTCTTTGGCTAGGCTATTACTCATATCCCTAGGCAATCTGTGTAGAGGTTTGTTCGCCAGGATTGATGCTACACCAAGACCGGACATCTTGGGGACTTCCTCAAGCGCTATAATACCTATTATGTCATTCGTTACGTTATAGAGGTGATATTCAACTTCACGCATGAATTGAGACTTCCCCATCCCTGCGCCAGAGGTTATCGTAACTAACTCCCCTGCCCTGAACCCATGTGTCTTTTCGTTGAGACACTCCCAAGGATAGTCAACACTCTCAATTTCCTCTTCTTCCTCAATTTCTTTTATAATGTCCTTGAGCGTGACAATACCGTCTGGCCGGTAATCTTTTGAGTTCCACCATGCCTTCACGAACTCCTGAACCTTGCCCTCCTGCAGCATATCCCCGGCATCTTTCAATGGTAGGGAAATGCTCTTCACTTTGCCAGGAGAGAATAAATTTAAGACTTCTCTTGTTGCCTTCTTCCCGGCTGGATCATTATCAAAACAAATGACCACCTTCTCAAATGTCTCCAGCCACTCAAGTGACTGCTTTATATCCTTGACGGCTCCTGCCGCCCCAGTCTTTAAAGATACGACAGGCCATTTGCCATCAAACATCTCTGACACGGCAAGGGCATCTAGTTCGCCCTCTACGACTGTTACAAACTTACCGCCGGAAGGCCAGACCTGTTGACCAAATAATCCGGCTTCAGCTAATGTACCAACGCCCGAAAAATAAAAGTCCTTAGTCTTACAACATCTGGACTTTGTCGATGTTATCTCTTCATTATCCATATTATAATACGGGTAATGGTGCTTAGAAATACTACCATCTTTGTTGTACTCAAGAGTAACACCGAATTTTCTTACTATACTTTCAGTAATTCGTCTGTCCTTAATCGCGCCTGGAACACCAGTCATCTCTGGGCCTTTCAATCTAGGGGCCGGGGAGGGTTCCATATTAGGAGAACCCTCCACATGACCACATTTGAAGCAGTAACCATGATCATCATCATAGACTGCAAGATTATCTCCTTTGCGGTCCTGGCCCAATTCTCTACAAGCTGGACATGGAGCCTTAAAAAGGAAATCAGACATCAATTAAAATCCCTCTTCGTCCCCATCACCTCCAGTATCTGCAAGTTCTAAGACCTTAACCTTTTTAAGATAAGGTGAGACGCCCCAAGTGGGATGGGGTTGGGATGGCTCCCAGAGTACCCTAATTTTGGAACCATAGGGGATATGCTTAGAGGTAACTTCACCATCTAAATCGATAACCGGGAAGTGCGAGAACTTCGTTACGAACTTTCGCTGTTTCTTTCCTTCGTATTCCTTTAGATTAATGCCTAGTTCCTCTAATGGACCAACATCATCATCATCGATGCTAATCACTACACTGTAACGGCCAGTATCTTGGCCTTGGTACTTCTCTGTCTCTGACAGATTGCAAAATGCGACTGTTCCTTCTGTGATCATAATCTTTTGTCCTTTCCTAAAATATTAACTACCATAACTACCAATAGAATATCAGAATGGATTACCGTTGTCAAGTCTTTTTATAATTTTTCTACATCGTCCCTAATGTCCATCAAAAGAGTTTCCATCTTCTCACAAAGACATTTAACTACTAAGTTATCACTATGTTCTTTTACAGTATAGGCATAATTAATACTTTCGTTTAACTTGTCCTTTACTTTGGGCTTTATCCCACTTTCATAGGTCATTGCGTATCCTTTCCATATCATTTACTTTAAAGGTCTTCACATAGAACGTATCCATCATTGATGTTCCATTATGAATATCTCTTGCATCCTCCGCATTCATTTTATTGAGGTATACACCCTCAACACCAGCAAAATCATAACCATCATATTTAAACAGAATATGTACTTGGAATGGTGTAGGCCAATCAGGCTGCATTTTCTAAATCCTCTTCACTTTTCATCCAAGGCGGAATACCATCATCAAGGTAGGTATCCTCAACTCGAATAATTAAGACACATTGGTCCTTAGCATCATCAAGGACACCATCAATGACCGTTCCGCCAGCAAAATTTGAACCTAATTTAGTTCTTTCAAATAATCCTAGGTCCACTGGAACGGCTATGTACTCAAGTTCGTTCATCATCAAAATCCTCTTCATTGATTAAAAAGTTGTTTAAATCCTTCTCTACTTCGCGCTCCTGTAGTGCAATTTTCCTTGAGCGGAAAACTTTGGGCGAGGTAAAACGATCCATCAAAACCTTTTCAGGGTTTCTCTTTTTATTAAATTGGCGCCGTCTATTCCGCCGATTATGTTTTTGATCCACCATTTTTCTTCTCCGGTCCCCTTGTTGTGTTCAGATAATCCCTGGCGTAATTTTTCGCATCATTAGATTTAAAATACATACCTGCATCCTCGCAAATTTCGCTGATATCAAAATCGTCCTCACCCTCCCCATAGAAATAACCATCACAAAAGGTTTGAATGTCCATCATCCAATCTTTAATTTTACTCATATCATTTACCCTTGTCAATAAAAGTGTTTAGAGGATTATCTATACCATTTCGAATATGATATCGCTCCATAGTGGATTTAATATCATTCCATTTTCGAATACTAATTTTTCGCCTTCCTATGCTACCGGCAAGATAGACCCATTTACGACCTACCTTCACGTTAACAAAGCGCCAGCCGCTTCCAATGCTAGGTGCCTCATCCTGTAGGTATATCCAATGATCGAAACTTTCCATGTAGACCATCCACCTATCTATTTAAATCTACTCAAGAATTCTTAAGGAATATCCTTTAAGAATTTATTTAAGGATTAATTCCTTAAGATTCTTAAGCACCTAAGTACTATAGTATATTAATTAGAACAGTCTGTCAAGCACTTTTTAAATTATTAATCCCATTTCTCCAAATCATAGATATAATTTAAATCCTCCGCTAGGTCTGTTTCAATTCTACCTAAGCACGTTGAGCACGTGTCAAGGTAACTACCTCTATCATCTTGTTTCACAACTTCAAGTTTAGACAACGTGCTATTACATATGACACAACGCATTTCCTTAGTCCTTTCCAAAGTTAAATGTTTCAGTATGAAGGTTTAATAAATCAATATCTGATTTCTCTTTAAGCATACTTCTGTAGCCGTATTCGGCTAGTAATAAAAGTTCGTCTATATTAACATATCTTCGTTCATGGTCCCATAACTCAAGTTCAAGGGACAATCTGGTTTGTTCTTTCATTATCTTAATCCTTTACTTTTAATGTAGTAGGTGAAGTACATAAGACATGCATATAATACCTATTGCAATTATTACCATGGGATTAATCATTTTTCCTTAATCCTTTTCAAATTACGAATAGAACGTAAGCATACCACATAAGCACTAATATGGTCAAGGTATATTTTAAATTAAACATATTATTTTACCTTTCAGTTATCTATCACAAAGCCTGTAGTATCCTTTTTAGCCTGTCCCTTAGCATATAATGCTACTATATGGGGCCCATCGCTAGGGTCCAAAAAACGTAGATCATCAGCATCACCATTAATTACAGGTAATCCCTTAAATGTTTTAGGAATGTTATCCTTATCTCGAAAGACAACTGCTATATTCTTATTAAATTTCTTAGCATATGCCAAAATATTTTCAGCATATTCCATATTGGCTTCTGAATATGACAATGTTAAATGATAATTCTCCGGCAATTCCTTTGTAACTCTGTTGTATACTTTTGTATAATCATAAAATTGTACTTCTGGAAATTGAGAGATAATTTTTAGAAAATCAATATCACTTGTTCCATTTAAACGAACAACAGGTTTTATCCCTCTTTTTATACAATAATTTTTATGCTTTATAATATCCTCGCATAGCATGTTTTGAAAATCCAATTTATTATCTCTATAAATTTTAGTTTTGCGAAGTCTACCAGCCTGAACATTAGACATGGCACCACGTCCTGCTGTATATAAACAGGCATCGCCGCATTGTGCTACAGATGCCATTGGGCATATATTGATTTTTAACAACGATTTAAATGGTGCTAGATATAGAATGGCAGTTAAATACTCAGCACCATCGCCTTTGATGGTCTTGGCATTGTTGCCAACGCCTAACAAATTAAATTTAGACATTATCCTAACCTTCCATTAATAATTTTTTGAGTTGTTCAATCGGATCAACAGGAGAAAACAATCCTCCTCTGTTCGCCCAGTGATACGCGACAATTCTGCTAAAGTCATGTTCATATTATTGTCGTATAGGTCTTTAATTTCTTGATCGGACATTATTCTAACCTTTCCAATTGTTGTTTCTCTCAGCCGGTCGCGATCAACCAATTCAAAATGAAGACTATCGTCATCGATCAATTCGCGGAGATAAGCGTACACGGCGTCCTTTGCGGACTCTTTTGAACGCAGGTTTAAAGTTATTTCAATCTGGTATGTTTTTTCCATTGTCTATCTCCTATTTTCTGTCCAGATGATATTTGGTGATGATCTCATCGCTGGCTTCGCTGGCGACGATGCGGGCTTGGGTGTAATGTTCACCAGCTTCGAGCTGGGCTTCGCTGCACACTGCCTGGAGGCAGCCGCCGCGCCATTCGTTGGCAAGCCAGCCGATGAAGTCTTGGTGATCTGTGATTTTCTGGTCGGTCATCTGTTTCGCTATTCCTTTTGATATGTGAAACTATAAAGACTATATCACGAATTCACCTTATCAGTAATGTTATTATTGCATGGCTGGTATGTTTCAAATGCATGGCTTAAGAATGTCTCCCAATCCATAATCATGGAGACATTCTTTTGAAATTCTCATGCAATAACCATGCCAGTTTTCTATGGAATTACAAAAGAATTCCTGAGTGTTGCAAATGTATCACAGGTGTTGCTATTATATCACAGGTGTTGCAAATGTATCACAGTGTTGTATTTTTGCCACAGTGTTGCAATTGAATTACTGTGGTAATTCCGCCACATTGTGGTATTTTTGCCACCCGGGGGGACCCGCTGGAACTTTCAATATATTTATATACCCTCAGGACCACATGGGAAGCAATTTGGACCTAAATCAATAGATAAATACTCAATTCCAAATAAAAATATTCGCCCCAAAGAAGGGATTAATTATCATAAATAAAAGAAAATTAACTATAAGGGTTGACATTCCAAAGAAAATATGGTATAATATAGTTATATTAGGTTATTCTTAAGAAATCTTAAGCCCCCTAAGTAAAATCTTAAGATTGAATCGTTTAGTTTTTATTAAGAAATCACTTACTGTAAATTCTTAAGAATTCTTAAGAAGACTGACTAAAATTATTTAGTGTTGGTCTAACCGAAAATGGACTGTCTTCCTATAGACATATAGGGCAAAGCCAGGAGATTAAAATGTCCAATACAGATAATGAAGAGAAAGATAAGGCCGCCCCTGTAGCTAAACGCAAAAGGGGAAACCCTAACTTTCGTAAAGGGATGTCTCCCTTAAATCCCACTGGTCGCCCTAAAGGTTCCCTAAATAAATTTACCAAACTATCCAGAGAATTAATGTCCAATAAGGGGCCAGAGATAGTTGAGAAGGTAATAGAGTTAGCCTTAGAGGGAGACAGGCATTGTCTTAAAATGTGTCTTGATCGTATTATACCCACAACGAAGGCGGTCGAAATAACACATGACAGAAGTGACTTAGGGATAAATATAATCGTAGAGTCCGTAAAGGCCATAGAACTGCGTGAGGAAGAAGAATTCAAAGTAATCGAAGGTGAAGTCTTAGGTTCAACATTGAATGACTGATTTAACAGTTACTCTTCATGACGCACAAATGGAAATCTTTAGATCGACCAGTAGATTTAAAGTTGCCTCTTGTGGAAGACGATTTGGGAAAAGCTACTTAGCTGCATGGGTGTTAATAATTAAGGCGCTCCAGAGTGAAGATAAAGATGTTTTCTATGTAGCTCCTACGTTTCAACAGGCCAAGGATATTTTATGGTCTATCCTAAAAGATATAGGTAAGGACGTAATTAAGTCTTCCCATGAAAATACAGCGACATTAACGCTAATCAATGATCGAAAAATTTATTTAAAGGGATCAGATAGACCCGATACTCTTCGTGGCGTAGGTCTAGCATATGTCGTTATGGACGAATATGCCTCTATGAAACCCGAAGTATGGGAGATGATCTTAAGACCAACTCTTGCGGACGTAAAGGGAGGTGCGCTTTTCATAGGTACACCTTCAGGAAAAAACCACTTCTTCAAGTTATGGACAGACGCACAACTATCTGAAAATGAAGAAGATTGGGAATCATTCCAATTTAACTCTACGGACAATCCTTTTTTGGACCCCAAAGAGATTGAAGCAGCCAAAAGAAATATGTCCACACAGGCATTTCGTCAAGAGTTTGAAGCAACATTTGAAAGTTTCTCTGGTGGAATTTTTAAGGAAGAATGGCTTAGATATGCTGAAGATGATGAATTTGATGATCCAGCGTCTCATTTCGTTATATCAGTTGATCCTGCGGGTTACGAAAAGGCTGCTACGGGCAGGGGTCTCAAGTCTTCAAAGTTGGATGAGACGGCTATATCGGTAGTAAAAATTCTTGGTGATCAGTGGTTAGTTAAAGATATACATCACGGAAGATGGGGCATCAAGGAAACGGCAGAGAAGATACTTACAATAGCAGAAGACGTAAGTGCCACTACAGTAGGCATAGAGGCAGGAGCATTAAAGAATGCCATAATGCCCTACATTGAAGATGAGATGCGTACTAGAGGACAGTGGATTCATATAACGGATGTAACTCATGGAGGAAAGAGGAAGCAGGACAGGATAGTCTGGGCATTACAGGGTCGATTTGAACATGGTAAGATAAAGTTTCGTAAGGCAGAATGGAACCATGATTTCATTTCTCAGATGTTAGACTTCCCAAGTCCACTTTCACATGATGATTTATTAGATTCTTTGGCGTACATAGATCAAGTTTCCGTAGCGGACTTTGCACAATCAATAGAATTAGAGGAATGGGAACCAATGGACACCGTATCGGGGTATTAATTTATGGCAGATAGTTCTCTAGCATATAACGATCCTAAAGCACCTTTAGCTTCTTGGATCAAAGGGAAGGTTACGGAATGGGAAGACCACCGTAATACGAATTATTTGTCCAAATGGGATGAGTACTATAGAATTTGGCGCGGTATTTGGTCGCCAGAGGACAAACAAAGAAATTCTGAAAACTCTAAACTTGTGGCCCCGGCAACTCAACAGGCCATTGAATCCACAGTAGCGGAACTAGAGGAAGCTATTTTTGGAAAAGAACAGTGGTTTGATATTAGGGATGATGTTACTGATCAAGACCCTATGGACGTTAAAGTAATTAGAGCTAATCTTCAGGAGGACCTTACTCGTTCCAAAGCTAAAGATGCAATTGTAGAGTCTTTACTTAATGCAGCTATATACGGAACTGGTATAGCCAAAATTAGTATCGTAGATGAAATAGAAAGAGTGCCTGAAGAATCCCCGGTCCCTGGAACATTATCTTATGACGTAGGCGTCAAGGAGAATGTAGTAACTTCCGTAAAGATTGATCCCCTGACTCCCAAAGAATTTGTCATTGACCCCTCCGTAACATCCATTGACGAAGCTTTGGGAGTTGCCCAAATTGTAGTTAAGCCTAAGTACGAGATTATTGAAGGGATCAACGAAGGAATTTATGAAGATAAACCCATAGGAAGTTTTGATAAAATGGACTTAGGGTTTAATGAGGAACAGGTAGGGTTCTCTTCAGATGACGATAAAGTAAAAATTACGGAATACTGGGGTAGAGTCCCTAAAAAGTTCTTAGTTGATCGAAGTAATTCCTTAGGAGAAGAATTCGATTATGAAGATGACGATCTAGTAGAGGCCGTAGTAGTAATTGCTAATGATTCTGTAGTTCTAAAGGCCGCTGAAAATCCTTATCTTATGGAAGATCGTCCTTTTGTGGCATTTCAATTAGACCGTGTCCCTAATAAATTCTGGGGCCGAGGTGTGGCAGAGAAGGGGTACAATCCCCAGAAGGCTCTTGATGCTGAACTAAGAGCCAGGATCGATGCTCTTGCCCTCACGACTCACCCAATGATGGGTGTTGACGCTACCCGGCTCCCAAGGGGAGTCAAGTTTGAGGTAAAGGCCGGTAAGACTATCCTTACTAACGGTGATCCTCGCACAACCTTGTTCCCCTTAAACTTTGGCGCTGTAGCAAACACTACCTTTACGGAGAGTGCAGAGCTAGAGCGGATGATCCAGATGGGTACTGGTGCTATGGATTCTGCAAACAGTAATTTTTCAAATCCAAGAAACTCCACTGCCTCTGGAATGTCCATGCTTCAGGCAGCATCCATTAAGAGACATAAACGTACTATTCTTAATTTCCAAGAGAATTTCTTAATTCCTTTGGTAGAAAAGAGCGCCTGGAGATATATTCAATTTGCTCCAGAGCGTTATCCGGCGGGAGACTATAAGTTTATTGCCTATTCCAGTATGGGGATTATGGCAAAAGAACTAGAAATGACACAGATGATCCAGCTTATGTCTATGGTACAACCAGGCACTCCTCCTCATTCCCTATTGCTAATGGCTATCTTTGAGAGTAGTTCTATGGCAAATAGAGAGGAGATGCAACAGGCCATCGCTCAATCTATGCAACCTGATCCTCAACAGGCACAACTCAATCAAATGGTACAACAGCTAGAGCTAATGAAACTTCAGATGGAAATTGAAGAGATGAAGGCTAGTGCATCCAAAGACATGGCTCAAGCAATGAAGATACAGTCCGAAGTACAGGGCGAGGACGCTGAACAGAAACTTGTAGAGAAGCAAATAGAAATGGCCGAAAAGATGGCTAAGATTGAAAAGCTAAGATCAGACGCACAATTTGTTCAGTCCGAAACTGAAAGAAATGTTCCAGAAGTACAACATTTACATTCCGAAACTATTCTTAATCTAGCGAAGGCCAGAAAAGAACAGTTTGGATAATGACTGATAAAGAAATTCTTGAGAAACGTCTAGAGCTATTCTCTAATGAAGCTTGGGGTCTCTTCTCTGAAGAGCTAACTTCTATGGCAGAAACTTTAGAGAGTATACAAACAATAGACGATGAGAAGACCCTCTTTCTACGGAAAGGGCAGGTAGATATCCTCAACATGATGATTAACTTAGAGGAGACTACCAAATTAGCGTTGGATCAATTAGAAGAATAGCTCTAATCCCAACATAGTTTAACTCCATAATCTTTATATAGACGGAGGATTAGTAATATGGATAGTGTAGTTGTTGAAGAAACTGTAGAAACTCCAGAAGAACAGGCTCAATATTCCGACATTGTAGAGGCTCCTCCTGTAGAAGAAGAGGAACAACCTCAACTCCCTGAAAAGTTTCAAGGAAAATCAATGGAGGAAGTTGTTTCTTCCTATGAAAACTTAGAGAAGGAGCTTGGCCGTAAAGGTCAGGAGATTGGAGAACTAAGGAAACTTACAGATAATTTTCTGAAACAACAACTTACCACTAATCAAAGCGGGACGCCTGAAGAGGTAGAGGAGACAGATTTTTTTGATGACCCTGATAAAGCAGTCAGTCAAGCCATTGAAAATCATCCTAAGTTCCGTGAATTCGAGGAGCAGCAGAAAGTTCAACATATGAATGCTACAACTCAACGACTTCAAACAGCGCATCCTGATTACTTAGAAATCACTAGTAATCCTAAGTTTCAGGAGTGGATTAAAGAAAGTCCTATACGCACACAGTTATTTGTCAATGCCCATAATTATGATCTAAATTCAGCCTTAGAGTTAATAGGCAACTGGAAAGAAAGATCATTAATAACTAAGACAGGTGAAGTAGAGGCACAAAAAGCTGTAGAACGAGACCAAGCAATGAAGGTTGGCAAAGGCGTATCCAGAACTTCCTCAGAGTCCACATCAGGTAAGAAAATCTACCGTAGGGCTGATCTTATCAGACTTCGTACAAATGACCCAGAAAAGTATGATACTTTACAGGACGAAATCCTTGAGGCTTATGCAGAAGGACGGGTCAAATAACCCTCTATAATAAAGAAAGGAATTAAGTTATGGCTTTGGGTACTGCACAACAGACTGTGACTACAGCGGCGAATTTTATTCCCGAATTGTGGTCAGACGAGGTTATTGCGGGGTACAAGAAAAATCTTGTTCTTGGCAATCTCGTCACTAAGATTAACCATAGTGGCAAGAAGGGAGATACTATTCATATTCCCGCTCCTGTCCGTGGTTCCGCTACTGCTAAAGCGGCCAATACGCAGGTTACTCTGCAGGGTGATACGCACTCTGTCATTAACCTGTCCATTGATAAGCACTATGAATATTCCGTAGTAATTGAAGATATTGTGGAAGTTCAGGCTCTATCGAGTCTCCGTAAGTTCTATACGGATGATGCTGGCTATGCACTTGCAACTCAAGTAGATACTGACATCTTTACAGAGCTAGAGGCTCTTCAGGGTGGTACAGTAGGTGGTTCAGGTGCGGCTCTATGGGAGAAGGCAGTTATTGGTGGAGATGGTGTAACTTTGTTTACAGGTAACTCCGCGAATGACACTGACATTACTGATGTAGGTATTCGTAAGATGATCCTGACATTGGATAATGCCGATGTTCCTATGGATAACCGCTTTATGGTTGTTCCTCCTATCTCCGCGAATGATATGCTTGGTATCAATCGGTTTACTGAACAACAGTATATCGGTAATGGCGAAGCTATCAAGACGGGTAAAATCGGTAGTATTTATGGTATAGACGTTTTTGTTTCGTCTAACTGTCCTTCTATCGATAGTGATGGAACTCGTATTGGTGTTATGATGCATAAGGACGCTGTGGCTCTTGTCGAGCAAATGGGCGTTCGTTCTCAGACTCAGTATAAGCAAGAGTATCTTGGCGATCTGTTTACGGCTGATACGCTTTATGGCGTAGGTGAACTCCGTAACGATGGCGGCGTTGCTTTTGCTGTACCGTCTACCTAAGTAGGATAGGGGGTCCTTAGTTCCGCTAGGGACCTCCTCTTCTTACCTAAAATTTAAAAGAGAGAGAGTTAATATTATGCCACATTTTAATTATACTTGTGAAGTTTGTGGTAATATTCAAGAAGAATTTCGCTCTAATTCAGAAAGAACTAAAGAGGCTGTATGTTTTAAATGTGGGAATCCCTCTCATCAATCTTTTTCTACTCCCACATTAATTCTTATGACATCTGAAGATAGATGGGTAAGAGATCATGAAGTCGAGGGAAATGGTGTTAGGTCCTTGACATGATTACAATGGAATCAGCCCTAATAGATACAAAGTATGATCTAGAATTAGAGCAAATACAAAATAAAATTAGATCATTATACCGGGACTTACTGACAAAGGCATTTAAAAAATCTAACCCAGGAGCTTCTATTGAAGAAATTTCTTCTTTTATTGAGGAAAATGATTTAGAATTTTTAGGGGAAGGGTTTGATGAAGAAGCAGAAGATTTAGAATCTTTATTAGAGTTATTATCTAAAGAGGATGATTTGGATCGTATATCCGAAAGAAATTTTGAGAAGCCAGATGTTGAATCAGGTAAGAAATTAAAAAGTAAGACAAATGAAAAAACTACCACTCCTTCTACGGTTCCTTTAAAAATACCTAAAGGAGGTTTATTTGCTCCTAAAGATATCCATAAGATACCTAAAACTGCTTCCTTAAAAGTTCCTACAGGGGGAGTCAAAAAAATTATAGATGAGGATCGACAGGTAAACATAAGAGAACTAAAAGATATTTGGGACGAAGAAAGAGAAAAGCTTTTAAAATTAGTAAGAAGTCGCAATAAAGAATTTGGAGTTAGATTGTAGGCATGAAACCAATTAAAAATAGAAAAGCTGGTAAGTTTATCAAACGTACTAAGAAAGCCGTCTCTAAAGAAGACAGAAAAAGAAACGCTTTCAGATGGGTTTCTGAACGTAGGATAGTGTCTTAATATGTCAAGAGGAAGGATCAGACCATTATTTAAATCTTTTCCTGTCTATGCCACCCCTAAGTGGTCTAGGCAGCAAGCCTTTATGGTCCTTTCTAATAGAAACCAAATAATAAGAGACACAGATGATTATGACGTATCAACTCCAACTGATTCCGATGAAACAGCGAATAGTGTTTCAGAAGCGGCTGCTAATGGTACAACAGTAGGTATTATTGCAAGTGCATCAGATTTAGACCCTTATAATAATACAATAACTTATTCTCTTACTGATAGTGCTGGAGGTAGATTCGCTATTGGTAGTTCTACAGGAGTTGTTACAGTTGCAGATACTTCTCTACTTAATTATGAATCAGCTACATCACATAATATAACAGTTCTGGCGACTAGTAGTGACGGTAGTACTGCATCACAAACTTTCACTATTAATATAACTGATTATGATGAGTTTGATGTTTCAACTCCAGTTGACTCTAATGCTTCAGCAAATACTGTCGTAGATACTGCATCTAATGGGACTACTGTAGGTATAACGGCAAGTGCATCAGATGCAGATGGTAGTACTAATACTATAACTTATTCTCTCTCTGATAGTGCTAATGGACGGTTTGCGATTAATAGCTCTACAGGGGTTGTGACAGTTGCAGATACTTCACAATTAGATTATAATACTGATACTTCTCATGATATCACAGTTGTTGCTACAAGTGCCGATAGTAGTACTGCTTCAGCAACTTTTACTATAAATGTTACAGCGGGATCGTTAACTTTAACAATTTCTACTAATACTAGTGAATATAATATATTAACTGCCGCAACAGCCGCTGGATACGATGCTTCAGCGGATGAGACTAACATTATTGTTAATATAAACTCTGGCATTACTGTTTCTGCTTCAAGCTCTTATGCAATGAGAACAGGCGCACTTAATTCTAATTCTGACCTTACAATAAATAACAGTGGCGATATTGATGGTTATACTGGAGCTACAGGGTCTCAATCAGGCAGTCTAAGTGGAACTGGGGGTACTGGTTCAGTAGGAGGTGATGCTATCTACTGGGAGACCTCCACAGGTGGATCAGGAACATATGCAATAAATAACCTATCCGGCGCTAAAGTCCGTGGCGGCGGCGGTGGAGGAGGTGGTGGAGGTGGTCCCGGCGCTCGTAGAAATTACTCATGCGGTAAGGATTGCAACTGCACTGGCTCCCCGATAACAGGCACTTCAGGTTCCAACGGGTCTGATGGTGGATTTGGGGCGGCTGGGTCCAGT
>VTLG01002353.1_pt1 | contig 36343 bp, 53 predicted proteins | sample 4694571 | NCBI WGS metagenome assembly VTLG01 (sample SAMN12604809, study PRJNA352737) | marine metagenome | biome: ENVO:00000447; feature: ENVO:00000209|ENVO:00000569|ENVO:01000036; material: ENVO:00002151; isolation source: viral sequences binned using virsorter ...
GTCTTGAGTTCTGGTGTGATCGTGGTCATCTGTTTCTCTCTCTTGATTATGTCTTATACTACCATATGGTACAGGATTTGTCAAGAAAAAAATGACCTATTTTGAAAGTTTTTTTATCCATTCGTGCGGTACTGATGTGGTGATTTTGATGAAATTCCCGTGACCCTTCCCGTAGTATTTGCCATCCCGTACCAGAATACCCTTGTCATGGTACTCATTTGATACATCTGTACTATCCCGCCTCAACTCTACCCAAACCGTATTCCCATTATCAGGTCGTGGGAATTTACCAGGCAGATTACCGTATATCCATTCTCTATTATGGTTCGTAGTATCTAATAAATCAGGAAGCCACTGGTCAACCGTTTTAAGGGCTGCTATACCCCCTTTCTGCGCTACTAATGACGATCCTAGTTGATTAGGACGCATTGAGTATATCTCTCGCATTGCTTGGGGATTACATATCACACCACCCAATCTCATGCATCCTACTGACTTGGAAAAACTGAATGTGGTGATAGTCCGTTTAGGATAGTACTCATACAATGGTACATATGCACCATAATCTCTATATGCACAGTCGTATAGTAACCATGCATCCTTCCTATCACATTCCTGTGCAATTACTATCAATTCCTCTACTGTATACTCTTCACCAGTGGGATTCTGTGGACTGCATATGTTCACCAATCCTCTTTCTGGTATATCCTCTGGACGTATCTTGTGTGGAACTGTCTGAAAGTCTTTTTTACGAGTGAATTTCCTTGTCCATCCCCATGATGGCTCCATGTCGAGAAATGGACGATATACGTCTGGATGACATAGATAACGTACTGCCTGATATATGGCGGATGTAGAACCATCTGTTATTAGAACTTCTGCATCACTATCTGTGAGTTCAAATCTGTCTAATATCAGTTCTTGTAATTCTGGTAGTCCGTATGGTGGAGCATATTTCTGGTGATCTCCCTCGTTTATAGAGGTTATAAGTGCTGCTTCTACTTTGTAATTTCTAATGTGACACGTTGACTGATTTAAGGGTATCATTTGCTATTTCCTTCAGTGTTGATAAATCTATCTTGTGCATTTTGGTTTCGTTCACTGGTATTTCATCAAGAAATATATAATGCCTAGGTTTTGCATGATCTGAACCTTTATCACCAAACCAATTTACTAGCTCTTCTATATCTACCTCATCCTTCTTAACCACAAATGCAACAATCACATTTGTCCTCTTATCGTCTGGAATTGGAACACACACTGCTTGGTGTACTGCTGGGTGTTGTTCTAATATAAGACTTACCTCTTGTGGATATACCGTCTTACCTTTCACACTGAAGGCATCGTTCTTTCTTCCAATATACCAGTAATATCCATCATCGTCTACCTTCATTATGTCGTTTGTCTTATACCACCCGTTCTCTAATACCTTATCTGTTTCCTCTTGTTGATTAAGATATCCAATAAACACAGCAGGACTCTTATGCCACAGTTCACCATCTACCAACTTGACTTCAGAACCCTCATACGGTTTTCCGAAATTATGTCCTACAGAATGGTGAAATACCCGTCCACCTTCTGTAGTAGAATATCGGTGTATGAATTTGGGATTATTATATACCTCATTAATTTCATCCACTAATGCAGGCGTCACGATATCACCAGAAGTGCGTACCTCTCTCACACTACTAACGTCTACATCATATTGCTTGATAGCAGACATAATTAGTTTATGCACCGCTGGGACACCATGTACAGCCCATAGTTTATACTTGGTGATACAGTCTAGATATATTTTAGGTGTAAATGTTTTGAGTAGAACGATAGTTCCACCCCATCTTAGGACAGTCATCAGTTCATGCAACCCACCAGCAAGATGTAACTTGGTCGCAAGAATGTGCCTTTTGTGTGGTAGTGCCCACTGTTGGGCGTTGACATACCAGTTCTCATTTGCGTGAGTTCTCATTACACCTTTGGGTCTACCAGTGGAACCAGACGTATATTGTATATCTGCAATCATATGATCAACTGGTGTTACAGGAACACTATAATTGAATTCATAGTCCATGAAGTAACCCCAATCTTTTTCAATGAATGTGTTATCAAATATCGCAACACAATCTGAATCAGATACCAGTTCACTCTTCTTGTCCTTGGGTAATGCATTGTCAATTGTTACTACAGTTAGTCCAGCCCTCATTGCACCAAACATCAATGCAACATACCTTGCACTGTTATCTGCTATGATTGCTATACGTTCATTAGGTTTTAACCCTTCTAACATCAATGATCGAGCAACAGTGTCACACATCTTGTCAAGTTCATTATATGTGTATACATGTCCTGTATGCTGTTCAATAATTGCTTCACCACTATTCCCTTGGAAAAAACATCCAAAGTTATCCATACTCTACTCCTATATGTACTCCATAATAAATTTCCACATTTTAGAATCATTTTCATATAATTCCATACCTAGTGCAAAATGGTCAGTTGGAAATATCACAATCTCCGAATGACTTCTTAATGACACGGCATCGTGAAATATCTGTTGTTGTCTCTTCATCTCATCTGTCTCTAATTCACCACATGTAATAAACATAGGTGGCAGTGGTTCCATTAGATTTCGTATTGCAGAGCAATTAATTATGTCTTGGGTTGACAATTTTAGAAAGTCCTGTCTAAATGATAAGGCAGGTCCTATCAAATCATAATTACCACTTAACATCATCATACCCTTGATACCATCAGAGTTACCATCATTTGCAAGTCTAACTAGAGCTGATGACATTACACTTGCACCAGAAGAGTGTCCTGCTACCATTATTCTAGTATTATCTAATCCATAATTATGGGCCTCATCTTTAATCCAGTACAAGAAATCTTCTGCATTATCAACCATGTCTGGTAGTGTAGTGTCTGGTATTTGTGGGTGATCTAAGTCGATAAAGGATATACCAGCATCTAGGAGTTTCATGCTCCACTGACTCCATACCTTACTTCTACCTCTCATGTACTGGCCACCTGATAACATAATAACAAAAGGAGTGTTATCACCTTTTGCCTCGTACAAGTCGAACACCTGTTTAGGGTGATCGTCACAATATGGTATATCTTCTTGGGGTTTTAACAGTTCAATACAGTGTTCAGAGAATTCTTTGTTCCTTATGGCACTGTCTTTCATATACTGTGGACGACCATGCATTGTCCTGAGCGTACCATCAGGCATATACGGTTCTAGTCCCATATTATATTGTCGATTCAGTTCTTCTTTTGTGTATCCATTATATACTATTTCAGTCACATTCTTACCATCCTTTAGGTCTGCGTGTAATACCTCTTTCTTTCATTTGTTGAGATATCCATTGGTGTGCAGTTGGGTTGCGTACCTTCTTCTTCAACAAACCTCTAATTTGCTTAAATACTTTATTGAACAACATACCATCATCTTCTTTTACCTCGTTGTTGTCCACAATAACCATATTACCTCTGAAGTGTTGACTAAACTTTCCAAGGTTGTTCTGTACATCTTTCCATGATTCTGTTGCTATTCTTTCTGGTACACTACGAGCTCGTTCTGCATTACGGGCAAGTGCAACGTCCAGTGTGGTATTGACAAATATCATATGTGTATCATAACCCAACTGTTTGAGTTGAACAGATTGTGTTGCAATCTTATCATAGTCCTTACCAGTACCATCAATAACAAGTCCAATGCGTCCCTCAACATAGTTGTCTTGACGCCTCTGGGTCATCTTCTTTGCCTTACCACGAAGCTTATCCCGTGGCTCCTCTTCAGAACTAGGCATCTTCAATGATAGTCCAGCATCAGTTAACATCTTCTCAAAGATATCATCAGAGTTGACTACACGCAATCCAGAACCACCAGTGGTTTTCCTGACAACGAATGACTTACCGCTGCCAGGTCCACCAGCTAAAAAGAACGCTTTAAATATATTGGGGTCTTGCAAACCCTCCTGTAGTTCTTGAAAGTCGATCATTATCGTTTCCTATCTGTTCGTCATTAACGAGTTGTCTGTAACTTAACATTTCTATATGGTATTTATCTTCTTCACTAAGCGGAGTGTGTGTCCTATTTTGGAGTTGAAAGTTCATCTTCTTAATACGATTTTTGGTTTTACCTGACATGATTCAATGTCTCCTTGCATAAATGGTTTAAGTTACATGACAAATGTTATCTCGTTATAGTTCTCCTTATATTATATCCCTAAATCATCAAAGTCAAATTCGTCAACTTGTGAATCTTTAGTTAAATGTAGATATGCTCTGTGTTCCATACCATCTGTTGTAAATCTGTGTCTGACTCTGTTTACCAAAAAATTACCACTAAAGAACCTATCATCCTTACCATATTCTCCATGCGAGGAGTCTACGGCCTTCGGTATATTAACCTCAATTAAATCTCCACATGTTAAATTTGTATTCCCCATCAACTGACACTCCAGGCCAAACGATTGTTTCATCTGTTCTTTATGTGATAATCGTCTAGAAGATTGATTGCGTGATAATTCGTTGGGAAGGTCGTGGGTGCCATAAAATAAACCGTTAAACTGTTTATCATTTTTCTGTTTTATACTTGTTGTTTGATACAAAGTTCTACTCTCTTTATAATCTAGATCACTAGTATATATAGGTTGTACAGACTTTTCTTCGTCTTCAAGATGTTTTTCAACATAAAATTCATTAACATAATCATAGTCTTTGATTAAATACCTTTTATTAAAAATGTCATGCACCAACAATCGGGAACCTAGAACACCTGATTTAGTATCCAACAATTTATCATTGTGAGACATGTTATGTCCTGTCAAGCTTTGTAATTGACTGAAGAGATTGTCTGCATTTTTTCCTTCAGAGGCCATTCCAAGTTTCCAAACAGGTTCTTCATTAAACATATCTCTCAAAGTTCTAAAATTATATCCGTGGTGGTTTTCATAAAAATAATATGAAGGATCACTTTCTTGATCTTCAGTAATGGTAGATATGAATTTGATAGTCTCAATAGGAGTTAAATTGGGTACTACAATATTTTGAATACCTTCTGATGTGGATATCTTTATATCTTTCACACTCTTCAAGTCTTTACGGAAAATTAAATTAACAAGGTCCTCACTAGTACCCTTAATAGAACGATTTACACTTTTTTTCACATTATCACTAATTTCTTGTGAACAGAATTTAAGTACAAATGTTGCTTGACTGAAATTTTCTGAATGAACTCTTGTATCTACTGAATATACATGAAAGCGTTTATCTACTACAGCTGTACTACCATCATCAGTTTTAGTTGGGCCCATCTTCCATTCTTTTTTAAAGAAGTCAAACCCTTGTGTTGACGGTGTTTGGATAACAAGTTCTAATTTTTCTTCACCAATTATAGGTAAATCATTTATAACATTTTTTGTAGTTGAACACAATATTGTTCCTGTGATACCTAGAAGATCTATGTCCTCATGGAAATCTATTTCTAATACAACACCTGATAAATCTACCATCTCTTCATCACGATTAAAAATCTTCAAACTATCAAGTCTGTACTCTCCAGCATACTGTAGTTGTCTGTCTGACATTATTTTTCCCTAATTATTGCTTCAAACTCTTTAACAAACTGTTGTAAAGACTCGGCTTCAAGGATAGATACTTCTGATATTCCATCCTGACGTTCAACTTCATACTCATAATTGGTGATTGTTGTTGCACTAGGGTAATCTGTCTTATCTGTACCTATGTTTATTTTAACATCTGTATCACCAGAAGTTTGAGAGATTTCATAGTGATGCACACCATTAGGATTATCGTATTTGTCATCAACAAATTGCATGAGTTGTCCTTCTGTAAGAGGCCAATCATGATATCTATCAATGATATTATTACTAATTAATATCACCCAATGCAGTCTTGGATCACCATAAAACTTATCGGCAACACTCTCTGGTGTTTCTCCTGCTCTAACATAATATTTTCGCATACGAAATGCATTTGCCACTGCTTGTTGACGAAAACCTACACGCCTTAATAGATCTGGAGTCATCTTATATTCTTTAGTACCATCAGAACTGTAGGGTATTTTAGGAAATTTGGAAAAATATGTCATTAGTAACCCTCTACTATTCTTTCTCTGGTAATTGTTTCTAGTTCTTGGAACTCCATACTTAGTACGGTTTTAGTGGGTGGGGAACCTTGTGCTCCCTGATGATTTGCTGTCGGTAAATGTGCAGTAAATCTATCACCACCATATTGTACACTAATCCCTGTACAAAAACAAGTAGAAATTCTATTCAAAAAACTATTTTCTTTATCATTATACATGTATTGTATATCAAAGGTATCTGGAATAGTCATCATCATTCCGGCGCTGCCTGGAATGAACTCTGGATGAGAGTGCATCTTAAATCTTGCAATGATGGTATCAATTTCTGTTGCTTCATCAGCAGATTTTGGTGTGAAGGTAAAGGTAAATTGAAATTTTCTACGTCCTACACCTTTGAAGGCAAGTTCCATTTTATTATTAAGAATTCTACCCGCTTGGACAGACATTATATTAGTAGCACCAGGCGCTACCATATCAAGTCCTTTATACGCTGCACCCATAGCACCCCTCGTAAGTTGAGGTCCTTCAAGTTGAGACTGTCCACCCTCTAAACCTTTAAAAATCTCACCTAGTGCTGTTGCTACAAAACCTGTTTCTACATCTGCATAGTTTAATGTATATGATGATTGTACTTGATTGGGCATATACAATGCAATTGCAGTATTCAATCTCTGTGATGCAGCTAAAAAATCCTTATAAAGAGGTCTTCCTGCTCCACCAGAATTTTGTAGTATTGCTGGTTGTCCAGAAGTCCTCTCTGGTCTCGTTCCAAATTTACTTCTGGCATTTGAAAGTTTAGTATTTGCTACTGCATCAACTGTAAAGCTTTTAAGCGTATTATCTGGTACTTTAGCACTTATGTCTCTGTTTATGTTATCAAGGCGTTCCTGCTTGCCGGTAATTTTGTTTTGTGCCATCATTCCTGCATTAGCTGCGGGGCCAGGTGCCGCATTGATATAAAAGAGTATATAATGTCCATAACCTTTGTTTGTGGCATCACCAAAGTCATCAGGATATTCTTCTTTATTTAAGTTAGACGGGTATTGTAAGATTGTAGTACTACCACCAACTTCAGGATCAGAACCACTTTTATTTAATTTGGCGAGGAGTTCTTTCTTTGCGTCTTTCGCCTCCTTCACGCCATCCAGTGCATCCAATCTCTGATCTTCACGGATTTTTGCAAACTTCATCTCATCCTTAATCAACGCACTCATATCTTTCTTCTTACCGTTCCATCGGCCCGGCCCGCTGGGATGTTCAATCTCCGTTGGAGATCCTTCAGGCAATTCTGCCTTTCCTCTTGCAATTGAAGCAAATTGTTCTACTGTAAGTCGATGCTCTCTATCTACTGATTTATTCCAAGTACGGCGAGCACGTTCAATGCCTTGTTGCTCAAATATCTTACGAGGTGCTATTTCTTCAATAGCTTTCGTATTCTGCGAAGAAACGCTGGCATTGTTCTTAATGTCAGTCATTAATACAACTCCTATAAATAGTTCTAAAAGTATTTATAATCATGGCATACAAAGGTCGATATATTCCACAGAATCCCAAGAAATATAAGGGAGATCCGCAGCGGGTAGTATACCGTTCATTGTGGGAGCGTAAGTTTATGGTATACTGTGATACCAATCCTAAAATACTTGAGTGGGGCAGTGAAGAGGTCATCATACCCTATTTATCACCTTGGGATGGTAAAATCCACCGATACTTTCCAGATTTTTACATAAAAGTTCGACAACACAATGGTTTAGTAAAGAAGTTCATCATCGAAGTCAAACCCAAGGCACAATGTAAACCACCTACCACCGCACCCAAAAGAAAAACTCGTAGATGGTTCAAAGAAGTACATACATGGGGTATAAATGAAGCAAAATGGAAACATGCTACTGAATGGTGTGAGAATAATGACATGGAATTCAAGATTCTTAATGAAGACCATCTAGAGATTTCTTATAAATAATAGTATGGCACAGAGTAAATACATACAGAGTGTAGTCGCAGCGCAGAAAGGTCGTCCTCGTTCCACTGCATGGTTTCGTGACAAGATTCGTGAGTTTGGTACACCAAAATCATCAGAGTTGATACGAGATGGCAAACAAGCGGGTACTCCATTTTATGGTAGACTGAACATGTTTGTCTATGGACCTAAACATGCAAAGACGTTACCATATTATGACACATTCCCATTAGTGTTACCTTTGGAATCGTATCCTGATGGGTTCTTGGGTATCAACATGCATTACCTTCCTATTGGATTGCGAATGGCACTCTTGGATAAACTCGTAGACTTCTCTACCGATACTAATTTTGATGAAAGTACTACTCTTGCAGTAGATTACAATGCAATCAAGAATATAAGAGAAGTTCGTCCTACGATACATAGGTATCTAGCAGGATATGTAAAGACACGGTTTAGACGTATAGATGCAGATGAGTTCACAGTTGCGACACTATTACCTGTTCAACAGTTCAGAAAAGCATCTGCTCGTTCTGTCTGGAGCGAATCAAGGAAATTAATCTAATGTTGGTAAAAGAACTACTACATAACATAAATCAATCTGGAATTCTATTAGCAAATAAATTCTATATTGATATAGAGTTTCCTAAAGATATAACAAAAGCTCTTCCTCCATCTATTACTGAACAACTACTGGAATTACGAGCAAGTGAAGTTAATCTTGCTGGTAGAAATATAACAACATTTGAAGAACCAAATATATATGGTCCTATACGCTCAGTACCAGAGGGAGTCAGTTATGCGGAAGATGTATCAATATCTTTTATTGACACCTCACATTTGGATTGTAGAAAACTAATGGAGTTGTGGCAAGAAACAACTTTCAGTGAAAGTAGTTGGGATCTTGGATATTATAATGATTTTGTAGGACGTATAAGTATAATAACATTAGATAAAAATCTCAATGCAACCTACGGAATAACTTGTTACGAAGCGTATCCCAAAACAATAGCGGCATTACCATTATCTTCGGCACCAACAACCGAAGCAGTAAAAACAACTGTTGGATTTGCATTTAGGTATTGGCGGCGTATGCCAATGACAAAATCTAAGCAAATATTGACGGCCGCTAACAAGGCCTTGGCCTTAAACAGAGCCCAAGCAAGGGTTCCGTAAGTAATCGTAATCATAATAAAGGAGTGAATTAATTATGGCTTTACCAAAAATCAGTTCAGTGAAATATGAATTGGAATTACCATCTACAGGAGAGAAGGTCTCTTATCGACCCTTTCTTGTTAAAGAACAGAAAACATTAATGTTGGCACAAGAATCAGAAGAAGTGGCTAGTATACAAAATGCTATTGCAGATACTATCAAGTCATGTACATTTGATGACATTGATCCTTGGACTATGCCATCATTTGATCTTGAATATCTATTCATTAATATTCGAGGTAAATCAGTAGGAGAAGAATTAGAGTTACAAGTTACTTGTCCTGATGACTTGTCAACGACAGTGGACGTTAAAGTTCCTCTTCATGAAATCAAAGTTGATGTTCCTGATGATCATAAAACAATTATTGATATTAGTGATGATATTGCAATCTTCATGAAATATCCTAACATGAAAGATATGTCAAATGTTCAGAACAGTTCAATGACTGAAACTGAGCAGTTATTTGATATGATTAAGACATGCGTAGATGAAATCCATGATGGAGAAGAAATTTACAAGAGAATAGACATGACTGATAAAGAACTTGATGAGTTTATTGATTCTATGTCTACACCACATCTTGAAGATATCAATAATTTTTTTGATACTATGCCTAAACTCAAACATGTGATAAAGGTGAAGAACCCTACTACCAATGTTGAAAGTGAGGTGACCCTATCGGGATTCGATGATTTTTTCGTCTAACCCTCTCTCATGAGAGTTTGGAAAATTATTATCGAACCAACTTTGCACTAATGCAACATCATCATTATAGTTTAGAGATGTTGGAAAATATGATACCTTGGGAGAGGGAGATTTACTTAACAATGTTAATAGAATTTATGAAAGAGGAAGAAGAGAGACAAAAAGCCCAAATGAGATAGAGGAGAACCAAAATGGCTGATGAAACAGTTAAGGTAACAGAGACTACGAAAGAATACGAACTACAAAAGTCCGATATTGTTCCTAGTCATGGAGATGAAGAACCGACTTGGTATAACAAGACGGCAGGAATGTTGGACAAGTTTCGTGTCATTCCTAGAATAGTAATGCTCGCATACTGTTGGGCGTTCTATGCGTCTGTAGATTGGTTCATGCACCTCTCTAATCCCACAAACGCACAGGCGATGTTTATATCCACCATCGTTGGTGCCGGTGCTGCGTTCTTTGGATTATATGTAGGTAAGCCTGGTGCAGCACTACCAAAAGGTAAAAAATAATGGCATACGACTCTAAGTCATTTTCAAATACTATTGCAGATCTAAAACAATCTGTGACTGCTTCTAATACTGAGCAGTCCGCTGATTTAAGTTCTGTCAATCGTAATACCGATTCTATGAGTAAGAGTCTAGAAAAAATGACAGAACAACAGGTTATTCATGTAGGTATTGCCAAGGGAACTGCACTGGCGCTTACGGATAATACTGCTAAGTTTACTTCTATGACTAATTCTATACAGAAATCAGTGGATGCGTCATTTGAATCTATGAAAGATAATATACTGCCTGGATCAGGCGTTATCATCGATCAACCAAAAGGCGCAAAGGATGTTGAAGATAGAAGAGATAAAGATAAAAAAGAATCTCGTCTAGAAAAAATGACGAAATCAATGAATGAGTCATTGAAATCTATGAAAGACAGTATGTTGAAAACTGCCAAGGGTGGACTGATTGCCGCACTATCTGCTGTTGGTTTTATGGCATTAATTAAATTATTTCAATCAAAAACTTGGAAAACCATAGCCTCAGGTATTGCCGATGTGATGAACTGGTTGGTAAATGATGCTGGAAGCTTCACAAAATGGGCTGTAGTTTTTGGTGCGATAACCTTGGCCTTCAAACCACTTAGAACCTTAAGCGCCGTTGTTATTGGTAAACTTGGTAAAGTCCTCTTGAACTTCAGTACGATGATCTGGGCGATGATAAAAGGTGGTAAAGGGTTTGGTGCTGCAGCTACCGCAGCTGGTGCAATGGGTGGTATGGGTATGGGTATGGGTATGGGTAATCGGCCTGGAGCACAGCCTGGTGGTCGTGGTGGTGGTGGTATGTACCCGATGCCCTTCGGACAAGGAATGGGACAGCCTGGAGCACAGCCTGGAACACAGCCTGGATCAAAGAGGCGTGGTAGGTTTAGCCGGATGCGTCAGAAAATGCCGAAGATGCCGCCGGGTGCAGGAAAAGGCATTGGTGGTCTTTTAAATCTGTTAATGATAGGTGGAATCGGTTTGTCAATGTTTGGTGGTGACGATGAAGAGACAGACGGTAAGCAAAGAAAACGCACATTCGATGAGCAGTTAGGTTCACAGTACACACCAGACATGGGTAATTATGGAAAAGTCGATCTTATGCCTAGTACTTTGGAAACGCTCGGTGGAGTTGCTGCTCTTGGCTCGACGGCCGCCTTAGCTAAGGGAGCAATGAAACCAAAGGTTGATAAACTTCCAAAGGGTGGTGGAAAACCGACAAGACGAATACCGACACCGCCTGCTGGTGGGACGCCAAAAACAGGATCATCTAGTGGTTCAACAAAAGTGACTGACAAATTCGCACATCTTAGAAAATTTCCTATGTTATATAAATTAAGAGGATTTCCAATTCTTAGTGCTGTGTTGGGTTCTGTACAAGCAGTTGCAATTTTAAGCGATCCTAAAATGAGTACTAAACAGAAAATAAGGAAAATGGGAGCTCTTGTCGGTGCAATGGTTGGTGCTGCTGGAATGGCAAAATTAGGAGGCCTAGCCGGTGTAGTGGGTGGTCCTGTCGGGATTGCTGCTGGTGTTGTTGTTGGTAGTTTCGCTGGTTGGTTTGGTGGTGAATGGGCTGGAACAAAACTGATGGGAATATTAATGGCCGATGAAGATCTCGACTATAAAGATATACATAAAGGTGTTCCTATGGGTGGAACCACGCCTCCTACAATGCCAAAAGTGCCAGCTACTGATAAACCAAGAACTGGTGTGATGACTAAATCAGGATTTAAGAAATTAACAAAAAGTGAAATTGAAGAGGGGATGCAATCAGGAGACATCAAGAAAAACTTAGGAAAACTTGCACTTAGCAAGATGCAGATGAAGGCAGGAAGTTCTGCTAATCCAATAGGTTCGGTGAAATGGACGATGCCAGAGTCGTATTCTGGAACAATGGGTCTTATGCATGATTGGAAAGGTCCCACAGATATGACTGATCCTGATTATATGGCAGAATTGACCAAAAGACTAGAAGCAAAGGGAAAGAAATATCCTTTAGCGGGTGAAAAGAAGAAGGAGAAGAAGAAAGACGGTCCTCTCTTCTCAAAGTATTTGTTGAAGGGGAAAGGTACTGACGATGGAAGTGCAGCTGCACTTGGAAAAAAATTAGTAGCCCAAGAAAAGAAACAGGTATTACTCAAAAGTAAAGCAGAAGAAGCAGAAAAACTCCAAAAAGAAAAACGAGAAGCTTTCTTGAAAGAATGGAATATGGAGTTCGTTAAGGGGTTTGATGGTACGCAGCGGGAATTCAGAGGTAAAAACACAAAATGGGATAAAAAACTGGGGAAGATGGTTGGTGAAGGTAAAGAAGGGTGGAAAGAAGCTGCAATGAAATCTGGACTCTTTTATGAAACGAAGGGAAAAGGTCGCAGTGCTGGAAAGTTACGTGCCGTCAGTACTCAAGCAACAAGGGATGTGTACGCACATGAAGACAAGAAAAAAGATACCGAAAGACGGTTATCAATAGTAGCAGCGGGTGGAGATGTAACTAAACAACTTCATGTAGATGCGCTGGGTTTTGAAGGGGATAAGTCTTTTTCACACGGAACACACATGAAATTAGCAAAGTTAGAAGAGCAAGGACAGGATATATCCCGTCTGCGAACAAAAAGTGGAGCGGCAGACGCCGGACTAGTCAAAATAGCCTTTGACGAATGGATTGCTGACAAATACCTAAATGCAGAGAGATATATGCCTGCTCATGATGGTACTAGTCATCCACGGAAAGATAAAAAGAATCTAGAAACAGCAGAAAATCAATTTACCGCTAATGATGCTCTTGTAGATTCATGGGAGCCTGGCGCCTCTCTTGGTGTTAATATTCATAATTTTGAGGATTTTAAGAAGAGTGGATTATGGTCTGGTGGAGCATTGAAACAGGAAAGTGGACGGAAGTGGAAGCAAGTTGGTGATAATAAGTACGCCCGAAGAACGGATTATGCCGGTGGTGGCCATAAAATTTCCGACTCCAGAGGCACTACATATTATGATAAAGAAGGTACAAAAGTATCTAATTGGAGTACTCCAATTGGCGGATTATCAATTAGACGTTATTATGATAAAGAAGGTAATGTAGTTAGTGGAACACGGGAATATAGAGGAAAAGTATCTGGAATGAAGGTCAGGACAAGCGATACTCTATCGCCTGAAGGATTAGCAAATTATAATGCAAGGTTGGAAGGAAGACAAATACCATTTCCCGAAGCTGAAGAAATATCAAAGGATGCTGCTAGTAATGTGAAAGTTTCATCTATGGGTATACATATTGCTGCGGGAAAGAACAAACAAGGTTTACACAATTTCAGTGCTCAATATGGAGGTGGTCCAGAAGGATTTGGTTATGGCGCAGGCACGGAAAAGAGCAGACAAAATAAAAATATGTTTAAGTTTGGTATGCAAGAATTAGCTTCTGGCGGTCTAGCTAAGAAAGTCACCATGGCCAGAGGTGAAAGATCAACAGAATTAGATTTCTCGAATATAAAAACGCAAGCTGCAGCGGATGCGGCGATAAAGGGTGGGTTCGCCGCAGTTTTGACGGGAGATGAGTTACAACAAATGCAAAAACGTAGGGCGGAAGACGTTCAAGCATATAATCAAATTGGAAGTCCCACTGTTAATACCGTTACTGATAATTCCTCTAAACAATCTGTTACAAATATCTCTTCAAATACTTCTAAGACAACAGACAATAGAATGAATTCTCTTGCAATGCAAATGGATGGATATAGATAAAAAAAGGGGGAACCGAAGTTCCCCCTTTCCGAAGCGTTGTCTATAAAGACTATGCTTCTTCCGCTGCAAGTTTCTCAAAATAGGACATAGAATCCTCATCATCATCATCTGAAACTGCGACAGTCGGAGCGGGTTCTTCCTTGGTATCTACCGTTACCGTGGATACTACAGGTTCATCTTCAACTGTAGTGGTAGCAGCAGTACCAATTGCGGTTGTACCAGCAAGAACCAAGTCTAGTCGGTTTTTCAATTCATCATAAGATTTGAAGTTGGTTGGCGCTGTGAATTCCTCTAAGGAATACTGCTTACCCCAAACTTCTTCAAGTTGCTCATCATCATCAAACAACGGACTTGGTGCTTCAAACTCTGACTTATCATAGTTCCAGTAACCATCAACCTTACGAATCTTCAACTTGAAGTTCGCACCTTCCCAAAAATCGAAAGGATTAACAGGACTTTCATCCTCAAAGGCGGGTTGCATAGATTCCATGCACTTGTCGAAAATCTTTTTCCCAAACCGATAGAGGAAAACCTTTCCCTCGTTTTCGGGATTCTTAGGATCACTTACGACATAGATGTTGGAATAATAAGACAACTTACGCTTCTGACGGCGAGCAATCTCCTTATCGGATTCCACACCAGAGTTCCAGTATGCACTGTTCATCTCTGATACAGGATCATTCTGTCCAACGGTAGTGAGAGAGTTCTCAATATACCACTGTCCAGTTGGTCCTTGGAACGCATGGTTCCAAAGTTTTGCCCAAGGCAATGATTCATCCTTCACAGCGGGAAGAAAACGGATAACGGCATAACCATTACCTGTCTTATCCATTACTGGTTTCCAGATACGCTCGTCCACATAGGACTTCTTTTCTTGAGGTTGACTTTCTTTTTGAACGGCACCGAGCAGTGCGTCCAGAGAGTTTTGCTTTTTTAATGCAGCTAACGACATGTGTATTCTCCTTATGTTAAGATATGTTATCGTATGTTAAAGTATATGCAGTATATCGCATAATTCGTCTTTTGTCAAGTCCCTTACATTATTAAAATACAATTTTTCATCGAATTGTCTATCAACCCAATAAAACTGTATATCACTGAACTCTCCAAAGACAGTTGCCATCTGGTTCATCCAATTAGTGGAATTAAACCCTCTGGCGTCGGCAGACAAATAATTGTCTGTCCCTTTATATAGGTTGTTCAAATCTTCATCATATGAAGACAGATCATAACCCAATATAAACACTTCCTCTACACCTTCTTGACAAGCAAGGTGCATAGCTGTATTACCTGTACTCCATCCTACAGGATAGTCAATAGGTACTACGTTATCTTCTTCTTTTAGATATGTAATCCAGACACCCACATCCTTTTCCATCTTTTTTACCAAATCAGGAATATCTAACTGTGGATTCATCTGGATTGCAATCTCAATCTTTTCTTGTAATGTGTTTGGATCCTTACCTTGTATCACACATTCCTCACCCCTAGTCTTACTACGATGAATAAATGCGTCTGGTATATCATACCCCATAAACATCATCTCTGCTACAGTAGATGGTACTGGACTCCAGTGTGCAAAGTGACACTTACCATCATAATCTGAGTCATAAATCTCCTGTTGCATACTATAATCTACTGCGACAAGATGATCTACATCACCATCACGATAGATAGCATTACAACCCCATGTAGTTACAGGAGTAGTAATTAACTGATGACTAGGACAGTACCACCTACGAGACTGTCCATTACCGATTAGTAATGCTCTATTCGTCACGAAGGGCCTTCCATGAGGCGGGAAAGAGTTCCCTTGCGTGTTTGTCGATACCCCATCCAACAATTTGTGTCTCCTTTTGTGCGTCTGGTTTGCACCGTAGATTACACACTCTTGCAAATGCCATGAGTGTTCCACTCCAATACCATTCTGTCATCATTGACTGTGGTAGAACCATGCGAGCCATCTCTGGTGCAATCCCTAATTTTAACATATTATTATATGTTGTCTTAACAAATTCTAATGTAGAACCAAGATGGTACTCTATAGTCTCTTCAGAAGAACCTTGCTTCTTATCCTCTGCTGCAAGTCTCCACTCTGTAGGATTATAGAATTCTGGTTCATCATCGACATATCGTCTAGATACCTCATTCCATACTAGTCCTACTTGGTGTTTAACCAATTGTCGAGCAACGAACACTGGTGCTTTAATATGAAACTGCATAGATGCATGTCCGAATGGACTCCAATGGTCATGTTTTGCGAGAAAGTTAATAAGTTTTGTATCACCAACTTCATTAAATTCTTTGTGTTCTTTTGCGAAAGATACACGAGCAGCATTGACTACTGATAAGTCACTACCCATATGATCTACTAATTTAACTTCCATAATATCTCCAAAACTGGTGCCTCCACCTAGAATCGAACTAAGAACTGATGATTACAAATCAACTGTTATACCGTTTAACTATAGAGGCTATTGGAGCGGGTAGAGGGAATCAAACCCCCGTCATCAGATTGGAAATCTGAGGTAATATCATTATACGATACCCGCTCAAGTTTAACCTCTTTTGCCGTTAAACTTTTTGTTTACACCCTTATTGCCGAAACGGCGATTAGGGTTGTACCCTTTCGGGCGTTGCATGGAGAGTTTCTTAACTCGTTCCATGAGAGTTTCATTGTGCTTCTGTAAATCAGCACAGTTAAACTCTAGTTCCTTTACCCTTGCTTTAAGGGTAGAGATCTCATGCTCTTGGTGAGCATTAACACGATCATCTGGATTACCGTCCAGATGAAGAGTAACTTCAAGGTCTTCCATTACTTCCTTCCTCTATAAGTTTCAATAATTGTATTCTATACCTTTTGACATCAATTGTCAAGAACCCTTTGTAATTTTTCATAAGTTTTTTTACATCATCCCATAAAAAATCTCCGCTCATTTGTTTAGTCCATTTATCACCGTATCCTAGCAGTTGATCTAAGATAACAAGAGTTTCTAAGGATACACGTTTACCAAAATACTCCTGTAGTAATTTGGGGTGTGTATTACTCTTCACATTAAAGAGAGGCTCAAAGTCCTTGACTAGAGGCCTCATCTCATCAGTAAATATTGTATAGAAATTATGTTTTCTATACAACCAATCTTTATAAATTTCTTTGGAAAATTGTGCAACGTAACCGTTAGGATGTTTAGTGAAATTTGCAACTAGATAATTTAATATATCAGCGTATTCAGTAGTATTACCTTCAATCCTTGTTAATTTGACAAAGAATATCCTATCCTTCCTTTTATAGAAAGAATTCCTTTTTATACGAGTCTTACCCTCGTACTTAAAAAAATCATAATCTGTGTCACCGAAATGCGCTTTCAATGCACAGTATAACAAATAGGCGTCAATAGGTTGCATAGTTTATATTGGTAATTGTGCTTGTTTTGGTAAAAAATTAAGTTCCCTAGCGTTTGCTTCGATCTTTTCTTTTAGTCCCTTTGTGATAAGAGCTCTTACGGAATCAGGCTCGATTCCTTCTTGTTGACAGTACCAAAGAACGGCATCCATATGAGATATACCTTTTTCTTTAACTACTTCTTCTATTTTCATAGAGAATATCTTTGGTGTATTCACTTTCATTTAGTCTCCATTTATAAAGTTGGGGGGTTAACCATGACCCCCCACGGATGTATTACGGCATCACCCGTTGTGTGTTCCTCAAGCCGGAAGGAATAAATGATTTTCTTACGAAGGCTTCTAAATTCACACACTATCTCCTTTATATTAACCCGTCCGATACGATATGTGTTACAATTCGTTCATTGGGATAAAATCAACTCGCCTTAGTGCGTTAGTTGAAGTGCTCTTTAAGCACGAAGAGCGGCGTAACCGGCTGCAACTACTGAACGAGGCGCAGTACCCATACGATACTTCATATAGGTTTCACCGTCATAAGACGATACACGCTTGTTCAAGAAGATCGAATAACCTTCTGAGCGCAGTTTGCTAATTACAGCACGAACATTAGCAACATTGTAACGTGACGAAATCTGTTTAGCGGTTAGTTCAACACCAGTTTCAAGTGCTGCTGCAACTTTGGCAGCTTGGGTTTTAGTAGTAGTCATAATAAATATTCTCCTTGTCATGACAAATTTGAATTACCTCATGGTAATCCTTAAAGTGGTAGGTTATTCTGTTGCTAAGGAACCTACCGAAACTCCATTAACATTTACTGCTTACGCAGCAAGTGCCATAGGTGCAAAATTATCATTTGCGTTTAGTTGATTGACCGATAACGTAGTCATCCGACAGTTCTCCACTTCTCTATTTAACACCTGTCGATCCTATTTCGCCCCCATCAGAAAAAGACTAGATAAATTATACCAGCAAGTAAGGTTATATCTGCACATATGCTCCAAACAATATATGCTTTAAACATCCACTTACTTACCTCTCGTACTAAGGGGTTCTTCATCTTGACCCCCTAATAATATCTTTTCCACACTAATCTCCTTTTGGTGGAGGCGGGGGGTATCGCACCCCCGTCCAGTATGCCGTTCGATCTGTTTCATCAAACTGTAAGTATATTTATACCACATTAGTACTACAATTGTCAAGTACTTTTTTTAAATAAATTGATCACCCAACAATAAACGTATTTCTTTAATATTCAAATCCAGAATATCTCCAGCTGATAGTATACATAATTTACCAACAAACTGTTCTACTTGAGGTGGGGATTGAACAATACTATATGATCCTTTTTTAACATTGACCCACAACTGAATATGTAATTCTAACAATCTTCCGTTGGGAAGCATAAGAGGTTCTTTACCCATAAGTATGGGTTTCTCTTCATATTCCTCTGTTAAAATTCGCATTATTTCATCTGCCGTATGACACATCAATGGTTTTTGTGTGACAAGCGGTTGTTCTGGCTCTTGTGCCGTGGCTGTGGGTACGAAACTAAGCAACCCCAGCAGCAAGATTATTAGGCACTTTTTCATTTTCCTGTCTCCATTCGGATAAGGCATCTACAAGCAAGTGAGTATAATCTGATCTGTCTTTGATAAATTCTTGAACTGTTCCGTCCTCTGTAACTACGAGTATGACTATCTGGTTTATTTCTTCTCCTGTTAATTCTTGGAACATTTCAGCATATGCTGAACACTGTATATAATAGTTCTCGTTCCAATCGTCATTTCGCTCCTTAGTAGATGTCTTAAAGTCTATAACGGATAGTTCTCCTTTATATTTTGCAATGCAATCAACTCTGCCTGCTACTCTATATTTAGTAGAATACAGACCCGCTTCTTGTGCATATATGTCATCAATATTGCATAATCCTTTATCTCTTAACACTCTGAATAACGCATAATGCAAGAACTTCTTCTTATGTTCTTCCCACTTATCTGGCCAATCAGACTGCATATTATTAAGATAGTCTTCACACATATGGTGAATAGAAGTACCTCTTGCAGCTGCAGTTCGTGCTACATAGTTTGCAACCTCATTACCTACACGCTTACGCCACTCATACAGTCCTTTCTTATTACGAATAGAAAGTACCGTTGTGATAGAAGGGAAATCTCCATCAGGTGTAACGTAAAATCGTTTTCTATCTACTGTTTTGGTTGTTAAGTCTGGTAACTCAATTGGTACATGATTAAATGTTGTCATCGTTTTCCTAACTAATTAGTTCAAAGTGTGGTGCATCAATAAAGGGTCGGCGTCCTTGTGACCTACGCAAATCAACGTAACTTAACATAGCGTCTTCCATCGAACCTTCCCATTCACGAATATCTGATACACTCCATGCAGCACCCCAACGTACACCAACACCCAACTCAACTGCGGCGTGGGACATAGCGTCTGCAATTTCATCATAGACATTCAGTTCCCAAGAACCCCGTCCATCAATATATGCCATTAGGTCTACTGCCTTACCTTCAAGGTGTTTAGACTTCATAGTTTTAGATGCACCTTTAGCAACCAGTGCTTCCTGTTCTTCAACAGTTCGCAGTCCTTGGATAACACCAAAGTCTACTTCTGTCAACTCAATAGCACGATGAACTACATCCACCAGCTCTTGCTCAACTCCTTCTAGGCGACTTACTGACCTAGATGATAATTTATAACTCATTTCTTGTTTCTCCTATTCTAACTAACCAAGCGGTTATAATACTCTTTCAAAAATTCTGATCTATCTCTACCTTGAAAGTGTATACCATTACGAAAGTTTTGTGCGCCCATGTGATGTTCTAGACGCATTGGTCTCTTCATCTTACCAGAGAGATCAATGGGACGAGCTTCACGTTCCCTTCCTCTCCATTTAATTCTCCACTCTTTATGCAACTCTCTTGCTTGTTTCAAATCCATTCCTTCATGTTTCCAGTACATGTCTGGATCAAACTTAAATTCTGTAAATCCATATCGTTTTGGATCCATACTATAAGCAGGATAGGTCGATACCTTAGCAATATCATCAACGTGAGGATATACATTGAGTGATCTAAATCTAGCGTTTAATATGTTTTGTTCTGATGCCCACTTGAATTGTTTACGCTGGGTTTCGGGTGTTTCTCCTGGCAATCCAATAATAAAATTACCAACAATATACATACCACGATCTCTAAATTTACCTAGAATATCAATTATCTTTTCTGCTGGTAATCCTCTGCCTGCTGCTTTGGCAACCTCATGTGTCAAACTCTCAACTCCAACTTGCAATACCTTGAAACCACTTTTTGCCATCATGTCAATAATATCTGGATATTTATTACATAAATCTGCTCTTGCATAAGAAGCAAATATTGGTTTGTACGGCAAACTCTTCACTACTTCATAAAAATCTTTTACATGTTCATAATTATCATTGAAACAGTCAGTTGTCAAACTAAACTTATATACACCAAATGTTTCATAATAATGCATTAGTTGACTATAGATTTGATCCTTATTCAATTTGTGAGAAAACCCTTTATCATAATGACAGAACCTACAACTAAATGCACAACCTCTACTAATCTCTAGTGGTAACATCTCATGGGATATCACCTTGTCTTTTACAGAAAATGGTGCAACTGGAATATCATACTTCGGCCACTCTGGATGATTACCTACGTTAATGAACTTAAACCCACCAATATCTTCATACTCTATTGTATCCCAATTCTCAATAACATCTGCAACTGCTTTGTCACCCCATCCTATTAACCAACGATCAACATAGTCTTTCAAGTAAAAGGGTTCTGTATCAATACCACTTTTTGCAAAAGTATATATATCGTTTGTCCGAGCACCACCACTTAATATTTTAATATTAGGACAGATTAAAAGGATCCTCTCAAAGAAAGCTTCAATCCTTTCAGCATTTTCCCAACACAGGTTCATAGTAGCTGATAGATACTCATTAATAGTATAACGATGTGATCTCTCATTTGGTTTATTTACTGACACAAAACAATCACTATATGTATTTTTTATTTGTAACATTTCATCTGAATACAAAAATGTATTAGATATGCAGAGAAACTTTGTATGTTCAGTAACTAACTTCTCAAATATATCAAAAAAATCACATTCTGCCCTTGTAAAAAAATCAAATACTACTGCATCAATTCCTCTCTTACGAACCTCAGCTGCACAGGCATATGGACCCATATATCGGGTAAATGCTATGTGTGGAGATTCGTTGAGAAATATTACCTCGTTCGGCCGGTGTGGCTTGAACTGGTATAGTGTCTGCACTACTCTGTTCCAAGTCCCATTTTTATCTTGTTGATAAGATAAGACCTAACAAAACCGCTGCGAACAATATCTCCAAGAGTAAATTCGGTGCAATTGAATTCTTCCATCTCTTCCAAAATTCGTAGAAAGTCATGCAGTCCATTCCTTTCATTCTGCTTAACCAAATCAGTTTGACTGAAATCTCCACAGAATACTATTTTAGAGTCTTGTCCAACCCTAGTAATAATTGTATCTAATTCATGAAAGTTCATATTTTGACATTCATCTACTATAATGATACTGTTATCAAATGTCAATCCCCTTAGAAAAGAAGTTGACAAAAAGTACAAACTACCTTGTCCCTTTAGTCTATCATATAAAGAATTAAACTGCTGTTCATTTGATGCTTCAAACATAAAACGAACCATGTTCTGATACGGTACTTGATACAGTGCAGATTTATCTTCTTCATCACCAGGCAGAAATCCAATCTCCCTAGTAGGAATAAGTGAACGTACCAGTACAACTCTGTCGTATGGTTTCTTGAGATCCATTACATCCCGTAAGGCTAGATATAACGAGATAAAAGTTTTACCTGTACCAGCTGCACCGAATAAGAATTGATTTGATCCTTTACCCCATGTATCAAATACTACCTTCTGATTATCTGTGATAGATTTAACATTTAGAAGTGATTGGTGATTTATTTCTTTGTTTTTCTTTGTCGATGCCATATCTTATCCTTTACTAATAAGGTGAGAGGGGGATGGAGCCGGGGGCGTCACACATCCCCCTCTCTGGTGCATAAGCGGATTGACGACCCAGCTTCCAAAACGCTGTGCGTTAGTGCTGTCGTTTGTAATTCTCGCTTGCACCAAACTATTTATTCCATTAAACCATGCTTCTTTGCAAGTTGTTCCGATTTAATTCTAGCATGTGTCTTATTACCACCATATCTATCTGCCATGGGTGAATTTGGATGTGCAGCTGCGATTCTTTGCATATTTTCAGTGAAACCACCATCTACCTTTGGTCCAACTCCTGATATATGATCTCCAACAATGGCAGGGGCACTATCCCACACACGTTTAATATGAGAATTATTCTTCATTAATTCAGTGTACTCAGAAATGGACATAAATTGTTCATATTCCACTCCTGCTAGTTCGTTAAAAAGGGTATAAGTAGGCATTAAAATTTCAACTCCATCTGTCTTGGATCTCCACCCAATAATTCCACCTTATATTTTAGTCCGTCTATCTCTTCACGCATTTCTGTAACTTTAATCATTAAGGTATATAGTTGTTTATTCATATCCTTAATTTCTCTTTGGTACATGTCTGCCTCTGTAACTATTCTAGGACGTTCTTCTCTAAGTCGCCGTCCCATATACTCCCAATAAGGTTCATGTTTGGGTGCTGAGTGATCCCCAATAGTCTTCGTACTCTTGTCTGTCATTCCACCACTCCGGCTTACTTCGCTTTTTCCACGTTGCAAAGTCTGACTTCTCTACTATATAGTAAGTTTGGTATGCAGATACAGTATCATCACCCTTGCAATAATCTGGCATACATTGTGGCGGATCAGTAAAATCACCATGAGTAATATTCTTAGGGAATTCCCACAGAGGATGAATCAATCGTTCTGTAGCATGATGTTTACCATACCGATAGGTATACTCTTTCATTAGAGCATCCATATGATTCCACAACCATTCATAATTTGATGAATTAGTTCTTACCCAAATAGTACTAGGATGGTTCTTGTGAGCCATCTTGTACATACCTTTGGAGTCTGCAATCTCATCACCATCAAGAACACGATGAGCAGTAGACAACATTTGAGCACTCTCTAGTATCATCTTGACCACATGCTTGTCACACATCATCTGTGTGGCAACTACAGGGTCACGGTCTAGATAGAAGATATTCATTAACCATATTTCTCCATTGCTTCTTCAAGGCGAGCTATTCTGTTATGCACACTTTTTGTTTTACCACCTTTGACTTGGTAAAATTTCAGTTCTGATTCGATAGACTTTTTGCTTCGACCTTTAATATTCAACTTCTTATTACCGATCAATTTCCACAATCGCTCATTATCTCTATCCATCTTCCAAATGTTCCTTTATTTTTGCAACAAGATTATCATAGGTAGCATAACAACCACCTGTCCATTCACCATCTTCATATTCACGAATATCAAGATTACCACCTGGCTTGGTTTGTCCATCAATAGACAATTCACCATCGTCCATAACGGATATTTCAACATACTTTAATGCCATTTGATTTTCCTTCAGTTATAATAATATAGTACACTTTTTCACTAGAATTGTCAAGTCACTTCCACCGATAAAAAATGTGATCTCCAATTTCTATCGTGCGAGTCTTTGTTCGAGCCCAAGAGGGTTTAACATAGTCAGCATGATAGAACGTAGCACCATCTGTTATATCTATGAATGGCAACTCACCTGTCAAGATTGAAGTAGAGATTTCGGTAAAACGACTAAAATCTTTTGTGTTCTTTGGATTATCTGATTTACCATCACAGAACCAAGAGAACTGACAACGATGTTTCACAGGAAACCGTTTACTCTTGTCCTTCCATGATGGACGAGTTGGTCCTTGTTTAATAACTCCACAGATTGTATCAGGGAATCGTTTATCATTTACACGATTGAGAACCACGGCAGTCACAGCAAGGATACCAGCGGTTCCTTGGTTTCTAGCCTCGTAGTACATATTCAAGGCAAGACATTTTGCGGATTCATCTAAAACTTTGCGGTCATTTGCATTGACAGGTTCATGTGCTGAAATAATTCCAGACATAAGCATTACTCCGCCTATTAGTGTAGCCTTTATCATTCAATCTCCGATCATAAATAAAGTGAAGGGGTGCCCAGAGACACCCCCTCGTTCCTATATTGGGTTCACTTAAGCAAGATCACCAGTATCTTTCATTTTATATACACCCAATATAAGGAATAAGATACTTGCTGTTTCCAGTAGTATGATGAGAGAGAGTCCGGCAGTACCTTCGGCACCACCGACAGCAAGTATCGAAAACAAAATCCCGATCATAAAAATGAACATTCCCATCAAAATTCTCCCATAAATTCTTCAGTCTTTTCGGCAATGAACTTTTCATCAACGATAGACATATTCGTTTTGGCAAAGGCGACAACATCATTCGTAGTCGTTGCACCCGACTCAATGGCAGACACGATATTCTCTTCCATGTCCATCATCCAATCTTTTATTCTACCCATTAAGATAATCCTTGTTCTTGTGATATACGAGCTCTTATTTCACCTTGAGTTGGAGCAATCCTTCTTTCACGCTGTTCTGCAACTTCAGTGAAATCCCTGATTGCGTAGGTCAGTTCCCGAATATCTCCGGCAAGCTGTTCCATCATCAACATCATATCGTTGGCTTGTTCTTCAGTCATTAGAGGTACAAAGGTCCTGTCCAGTTAATAGGATATCCACCGTCAAGAATGTTACCCCTTGCTGCGTTCCGAGCAGGAGCATTATAACCAGCGGGTTTCAGAATGTCACCCTTCTTGAACACCTTATCGTTATCAACACCAACGACAAACGCAGCAACACTGTCTTTACAGACAATCTTGATGTACTTTTTACCGTACCGAATGTCATAAGTGTCAGCATACTCAGCGCACATCTTCTTCCGAATTTCATCCTTCGGAGGCATGAACCCAACATAGTCCTCAATCATGGCAGTCTTCATCTTGGACAAACCAGCAAGAACACTCTTGGAACTTTCTTTAACAAAAACAGTCATTAGGCAACTCCATTGACTTCAAAGTTATAAATCGCAATGGCTTCATCCCACAACTTCATGGCATCACCATCATTCTCAAACCCCTCTTCAGAGGCGAAATCCATCGTAGAAGAACCCATCACCCTATCAGCAAGACCAACAGTGGCTAAAACATAAGCAATACCACTTGCAGTCTTCATCCAACCCTTGACGTTTCCTACACCGGCGAACATCTTAATTCCACCGTTTTCTGCACTGATAAAATCAATCTTGTTTTTCATAATCTCTCTCTTTCTCATCATTATGTCTTATAATACCATACTCAACAGGTTTTGTCAAGGAAAAAATCACTTAATTTTCACAAAAAGTGACGATTCCCATCAATTCCTTGACTAAATCCCTACCGTAATTGGTAAATAGAATACCCCTATTGAAGACCCAACCCTCAACACACTGGCTAGTATAGAATGTTTCACCATCGGTCATCCACCGTAGAGCGGTTTCCCTGTCTCCAGCACCGTATTCGATGAACTGATTCATCTCGGCAAGGAAGGATACCACAGCACGTTCTTCTGCTTCCTTTTCCTCTTCTTCACGGCGTACAAGCTCATCAACGAGACCATCCCATATGGACTGCTTACCATCGTCTGTAGATGTAGTCCACTCGTTCCAGAAGGATTCTGAACGAGGACGAAACCCACGAGCATCTTTATGAAGGTCGGAAAGGGTGTTTTCATCGAAGCAATACATAACTAGTCCTTAATCTCAATTATACATACATTATAGGGCATAGGTCATGTTTTGTCAAGAGAAAAGTGAACGTCTAAGTCCTTGATTCTAAACGGTTCTGTAAAAAAGTTCGATAGTCCATCCACCCATCGTCAGTCTGAAATCCCCAAGTTCTCTGTCTAATACCATGCCAAAACACTGTCCAACAGGGTTGGTCGTCCTTGAGTTCTAACCAGTGTTGATCGGTAGCAGTACGAGTTCTCATAGAGCCTGGCCCTCTCCAAAATGTACCATCTGGTGTATGTTCGTGGTATCCACCGCTGATAATAAATGTACCCCAATTCCAAGGATGGTCATGGAGAATCGGTTCATCTGACAATACAATCTTGTGAAGATACGCATTAAAGGGTATCCTCACGTTCCTTTCCATATGGTCAGATTTCTCTCTGAAAATTAGGTGCCATCTAATCATATATGGTGTTTTACCATCACGATCATAGATAACACGCTTACGAGATAGGGGCATTAGAATGGTTTCCCGAAATGACTTTCCAATGCTCTCAATTTTTCTTCCGCTTCACACATTTTTGAAACTTCACTATCAACTGCACTAACCAAATCTGCATGTTCTCCAATTCCTACTGGATTATTAATATATACTCCAATATTTGCTTTTGCACATGCAACTTCTGATTCATACCGTTTCTTCAATGCATTTATCAAACTGCTCATAATATCTCCTTATTCATAGATTCGATTATGTGTATTATGTACTTTAACAAATGTTGCACACTTTGTCAAGTCCTTTAATCGTTTTGCACCTACATATGTACAAGCAGAACGTATTCCACCAAGAATATCCAGAACAGTATACTTCACCTTACCACGATATGGTACGGTAACTGTCTTACCTTCTTCTCCCCGATACTCCCGATTCGGATGTCCATGACGTTCCATAGCAGTATTGGAGGCCATTCCATAGAATTTCATACCCACAGGTTCTTCTATGTCATCCTCAAATACCAGTTCTCCATCACATTCATCATGTCCAGCGAGCATACCACCAATCATTGCGAAGTCTGCACCACCGGCAAATGCTTTGACAATATCACCAGACGATGTACAACCACCATCTGCAATAATATGTCCACCAATACCATGTGCTGCATCTGCACATTCAATGACTGCACTTAACTGTGGATACCCGATACCTGTCTTGATGCGAGTAGTACATACAGAACCAGGCCCAACTCCTACCTTGACAATATCTGCTCCTGCCATAATGAGTTCTGATGTCATATCACCAGTAACCACGTTACCAGCAATAATACTTGCATCAGGAAGTTTCTCTCTTACATAACTAACCGCATCAACAAAGTTCTTCGTATACCCATTTGCAACGTCTAACCCCACAAATGATACGGGAAACATTTTACCGATATGGACTAATTCAGTAAGTTCTTGTTTAGATATACCAGACATTACACAAGAATGTTCATATAAACTTGAACGATCATATTTACCATATTTTGACCAATCATTATAGTTTTTGTTATAATGACGAGCAAGGCAAGTTATCATCTTATGTTTACTCAATGCCTCATGCATTTCAAACGTACCTGTAGTGTCCATATTACTGGCGATAATAGGTACGCCTGTCCATTCCTTTTGACTATGGTAGAAAGTATATGTCCTCTCCATTTCAACATCAAACCGTGAAGTTAGAGTTGATCTTTTGGGACGAATTAGTACGTCTGAAAAGTCAAATTTGAAATCATCTTCAATTAGCATTTATACCCCCGAAGCAGAGCCAGGTGTTGCATGATACATTTCATGCTCCACTACCATAAAGTTGTCATCCCAATTAAACGCTTCCATAACTACGTTCTTGGAAAGTCCTTTATATTTTTGATGTAATTTCTTATCCTTTGCAGCAACTAAAAGTTGCGCTTCATTTTCCTGTAACCCTTCAAGCATCTGTACAAACATGGATTCACGCTTGTTTTGATGTAGAGTAGGATTACCACCCTTGATGAAATGAAACAGTTTCCTTGCTTCACTAATCAACATGGTATGTTCAGTCCCTTCTGGTGCATCATTTACCATGAAAGGGACGCTACCTTCTGGTAGCAACCATTCAATCTTTGGATCGAATGACGCTTTAATAATCATGCGTAATGCATCGCTATTATATCGTTGCAAATGTGCAACCTTTTCTTTTTTGGTTTTCAGTTTAGATACCTTCTCTAAAATTTCTGAAAACAGTGGTTGATAATTATCTGGCATTAAAAGTCTCCTATAGATTCAGTGAGATTGTTTAATCTCTTTTGTATAAAATAATTTAGTAGTTTACTCCGATCACCTTCTGGTGCATTTTGGAATTCTTTAAGAATAAGTAAGAACAACTCCTTGGGTGATTTGTCTAAATCAATCAAAGTTTGATTGCGTTGATAGTTTCTAATCGTTTCATCATTGGGCAACACATCTTCAATAGGCATATTCCCTAGTTCTGGATGTTCATTATCTACCCATGAACTAATCTTCTTCTTACTTAGGGGCTTTTGACGTAACCCATCTACAAAGGTATTGTCTGGTGATAGAATGTTTGGTATACCATCACTTGCATCACCCTTTAGAATATGTTCCTTTAGGTATTGAACAGGGTCCTCACCATTAACAAACTTCTTGGTAATAGGACTAAACTGTGACACATTTTTATACTTCTGTAACTGAATGAAATCTTTATCACCCGATAAAATGAGCGTCTTACCGTTATCATACTCAAGTTCACCGCACAATACAGCGATAATATCATCTGCTTCTGCACCGTACACTTCTAGAAACTTGTAGGGGAAAATATCTTTAAGTTCATCTCTAATAGAATTTAGGACTTCAAAGATAGCGTCCCAATCTTTATTAGATTCTGTTCTGGTTTTCTTACGACTGGCTTTGTATTGAGGAAATACTTCTCTACGCCAGTAGTGCTTAGAATCATAACAGAGAACAAGTTCACCGAACTCTTCCTTAAATTTGGTTCTATACATTCGTAGAGAATTTAGTATCATATGACGAACCATACTACCTTCTGGTTTATTTTTTTTCGTCATATTTAGATGCATCATCACATTTGCGAGTGCAATTTGGTTCATATCAACTAATATCATATTATGCTTTCATGTATGCGTTAAAGCTCATGCTCCTTCGTTCACCCTGTACGTTGAAGGGATAGACAAAGTGTTTTAGGTATGAAGGGAAAACTAGAAACTTTCCTATCTCTGGTTTGAATTTCACACCATCACTTCTAAAGTCTTGTGCTTCACCGTACATAAATTCAATCAATCCATTTGAAGGATAATGATCTTCTTCATCTTTCTTATACTCACCTTCCATACCATCAGGAAGCTTAAGATAAATTACAGCAGAAAAATCTCCACTATGTTTATGCCAAGGATTATATTCCCCAGCGTATTGACTAACAATCCAACTCTGTGCTATATGTATATTGTCTATAGTAGGTGTCTTACTGGATATTTTATTCCAACCATAAGAACGATTGAATTCTATCATCTTATTTAGATATTCTAAACAACCCTTCTTCATAGTATCTGCAAGATATTTTTTAGTGTTCTTATCAGTGATAGGTATCTGTATTTCAGCAGAAACCTTACCAACCAACTTATCAGAAAAATCCCATTGTGCTGATTTATTCTTATCAGTTAGAACATCATCACCCACTTCATTTACAATATCAATAAACCTTTGGGGTACATAAGTTTCTAGTATTGTAGGACTAAAAACTTCATGCCACTGGTTTGTCATCTTCTCCAATATTCAATTTCTCCATAGCTTTATTTAATTTTTCCATACTGAATTGTGTAGTAACCGCACCGTCTGGATTTTCAAGTGATTTCTCTTCCACCGAAACTGATGAGATCATCCTTATAATTTTAGACATTGGGTGTGGTAATCCCATTTCACGATAAAGAGTTGATTTCAAAGACTCAATTACAAAAGCAATATCCTGTAAGAAATCCTTTTCACTAATATCAACTCCATTTTCACCTAGAGTAAATATCATTTGAACCATAACACTTTCAGATAACTCTTCAATAAATGCAATATCTTGCTGAAGAGCAACCATATCATGATCGGGAACCTTTACCCTATTAGACTTCCAAGGGCCCTTAATGATATTATTTGGTACTTTTGCGTCTGCGTTTTCTTCCGACATTTTTCTTCGCTCTTTCTGCTACCTGTGGATTCTCTTCATTATACATTTCTTGAGTGTATACCTGTCCCAATAGGGGATAGTATGTACCTACATCAAACTTTGGTTCACCCTTCTTAGGTCCATACCAATAATATGCTTGTGCAACACAACGTCTTACAATTTTCTTTTCTTGGTATTCTCCATAAAAGTTATCAGTCCAATCACCATCACGCAAATATCTATTACAAGACCGAATATATGCTTCATGATTTGCTGCACGAGCAATTGCACCCTTTACATTCTGACGAGCAGATGCTTTTTCAGTTCTCAACAGATCTTTCTGTGTCTTAATCCAAGCCTTAACTTTTTTAGGATGTAATTGGTGTTCATCTGGTAAATCACGAATACTCTCATGTATACCTGACATACCATAATCAGGGTTTGCTGCGGCACGCTTTTCCCTTGCCTTTGCGAGTCGTTCTGCAGCTGCAGCACGTTGTTCTTCTGACATGGGTTTACGTTTCTTACGTTTCTTCGGTGCCTGCCAAGAAGAGTTATCCGTTTCCACAGTAGGTTTACGTTTAGCCATCTTACTATTTATCCTTATGGGTAGTAGGTTTTCAAGATATATGCAATCATCCCGTTAGCGAAAATTGCAAGTGCGACTGCATTAATAACAATTAGTGCTCGATCATTCCAAACTATTGCGACAATTAACCAACCACCGATACCAACAAAATGCAAAAATAAGTTATATGGGTAAATATTATTAGCAGTGAAAATCATAGCGACAATCAGAATAATAGATGAAACCCATTTCACCCACCAAGAAAATGGATGATTTGATTTTGTTGGGGTGAGGGTTTTTGTCAGATTTTCGTGTTCCTTAGTAACCGAGCTCTGCTTTTCTTTTTGCAAGGTCTCGTTGTTGCCTTCGTTTTGCAGCATTTCGTTCCCTTCGGCGTTTTTCACCTCTAGTTTCATAAAATTCTCTTCTTCTAAGTTCTTGGAAAACATTATCTGCTTGCAATTTCTTTTTTAATACTCTCAATGCCTGATCGACATTGTTGTTTCTTACTTCAATTCTCATATTGTCCTCAGTTTATACGAATGGTCATAAAATGTCAAGAACCTTTTTTAACCAAGTCCTTAATTTTTATTAATTCTTTCTCTCCAGCCATATCAGTCTTGACAGCAACGTATCCGTCCCTCTCAAGATTATCAAGCATAGAGGTTACAATTTCATCTAAGATTGACCTCTTAGAGAAATGTCTACCCAAATAATAAGCAGCCAACAACATTACCACTGCTATAAGAGTATGTGTAGTTGCGTCCATAAACGCACTCCTTTTTTAGTTACTTTAAGATCATACACTATAGGTCAGGTTTTGTCAAGAACTTTTTTATAGTGAGAATGTAACAATTATAGTTAAAAATGCACCAATACCCATACCAAGACAAAAGCTACGAAGCAGGTCGCTATCCATCCAGATAGCTTGATTTTTGAAATATGCATCAGATGCCGCATGTCCTGTTTTTGGTGTGTAATAATTTCTACTCATTATTTTTCTTCTTTCGGTTTGTATATGGTAACTAATTCATCCTTCCCTTTCACCTTGATTTTATCAATTTCATCACCCTTAATATCTTCGGGTAATTGTTCTTGTGTATATGACGAATAAAGGGTATTCACGATACCACCATCATCTTTTTTATAGTTACGAGTTGCTGCTTCAAGTCTTGCAGCAAGGTTTACTGCATCACCTATAACAGAATAATCAAATCTGGAATCACTGCCCATATTACCTACGATACATGTTCCAGTATTTACTCCACTACCTATATTTATCTCTGGTAGTCCTTTATCTTTAAATGACTGTTTTAATGCTTCTGTTTCTACTGCACATTCAACAGAAGTTCGTACTGCCATCTCTGCATGATTTTCACAATCCAGTGGAGCGTTCCAAAATGCCATAATACAGTCGCCCATATATTTATCTACCGTTCCACCGTTCTTTAAAACTATTTTAGTCATTCTATTAAGATAATCGTTGATACATTCTACTAAACCTTCTGGATCATCGTTGTTCTTATAATGTTCACTGATAGGTGTAAATCCTACGATATCCATGAACAGGAAACTCATCTCTCTACGTTCACCACCCAACTGTAATAGTTCTGGATTCTTCTGCAATCTCTTAACCATCTCTGGTGCCAGATAGTGTTCAAACTGTTTCTTAATTTGTTGACGCAACTTGAACTCTTCCATGAACCTAAGAAAGGCTGCAATCGCCCATGCGACAAATACAGTAAGTACAGGGTAACTCCAATCTACCAGTAGATCGTGTTTAGTAAACAGATGTGAACTACCATAGAACAAACCCACTACTGTAGCAGGCATTGCGACTGCACCAAAGTACCACGGGAGCAATAATACGACAATCATTAATAACAATCCAAGTCCCATTGAGGCACCAAGTTCTGCAAAATTAGTCCAATACGGTCGTGTGATGTTTCTTCCTGTCATCATAGTAGCAAGAGCGGAACCAATTAAGTCATGAGAGTGTATCACCCCCACAGGAGTCGTAACAGGATTATCCAACCCTGTTGCAGTCATACTCAAGATTACTATTTTTCCCTTGATATCTGGTAACTTCTCATGAAGAGCGTATACTGGTGTTTTCCACTTAAAGTCTAGCCAGATATTACCATGTGGATCTGTCTTGATAATTTTGTATTTCGGTATTCTTATTGCTTCTACACCAGCTATACCAGTTTTCATCTGGTAAGAAATATCTCCTGCTGCCATGCGTAGAACTTCTAGACTGATAGAAGGATATACTTCATCACCTACCGCAACCACCAGAGGCATACGTCTAACCACACCATCACCTTCTGGTGCAATAATCAACATTCCAACAGCATTTGCATTTTTTGCAATTTCTGGTATTGGTCCTAATACCCCTTGATATTGATATAACCAGCCATGCCAAGGTTTACCTACCTTTGCAACTCCACGGGTTACACCAGAATTACTGTCATCTGTAGTGGGTATTTGTCCTATAATGGTAGGGGATCGTTTTAGAGTTCTTGCTAGGACTGCATCTTTTCCGAATCTATCCTTGTCTGCAAAAAGGATGGGAAGTACAACCAAACCAGCACCCTGCTGATAGAGTTTGATAATTTCGACTGACAGGGTATTCCTGTCCCAAGGCCACTGGCCTTTTTTCTTGAGTGTTTCATTGTTGATTTCTACCGTTACTAGATTTGAAAGAGATTGTATCTCTTGATTACGTTGATGTTGGTCTAGTGCTTTCATTCGCACCATGTCGAGGAACCACGGGTTTGAAAAGTGAATACCAGATAAGACTAAGATAACTAAGATAGAGACAATCCATTTTTTCATATCAATTTCCCTGTGTTATAGAAACAGAGCATCCTCCACTAGTCTGGCAATTTTGTGTTAATGAGTATGATTGGTTGGCGCTACCTTGCTGTTTTAAAGTTAAATCTGTACCATAAGAACCTGTCAAATCTATAGTTGCAGTATGAGTACCAGAATCTTTTTGAATAATAGATTGTTCACCACCATCAGTTCGTATAGTCATATTTAATGTTTTATTCCCATTACCATTCTGTTTAACAAATACATCATTATTATCACCGCCATATGTATATAGTTGAACATAATGATCGGCATTTCCAGAACCAGTTTGTTGTCCTATCTTCACAGTATTACCGCCAGAATGTAAATCTAGATTGACTGTGTGACCACCATATTCAGAATTGGTTCCAGAACAAGACGCAGATGAAGCACTGGCAAAAGTTGCTCCTTGACATACATCTACATCATTACCATTACTTGGTATGTGAAATCCTATTTTATTTGAATCTGAACCAGTAGTGTTATACTGTTTAAAATTTAGATTATTATTTGAACCATCTAAATCACCGCCCCAATTCTTTCCAGAACCCCAATAAGAAACCCAACTAATTGTATTGTTGTTTCCCTCTTGATGAAAATCAAGAGTGTTATCATCATGTGCTATTGTGAGATTAACAGAATTATTATTACCATCCTGATTGATGGTTAATTCTAAATCATCAGCAGTGCCTACTTGTTCTATATAGATGCTGTTACCAGCATAAGCTACACTAGTCAGACTGATAGATAGTAATATGATTATCAATCGAATCATTTGAAGTCATCTCCGGCACAGGTATTCCTTCCTGTGTTAAATCTATTTTATATCCGTAATCACCATTTAATGTCAACCAAATTGCACCACTACCCGAATACCTAATAATCTCTAAAAAGTTTCCATCAATAATAGTATTTACTTGTGTTACTTTATTAAATCCTGACATTCTTGCATCTATATGAGTTGACGCCTTCTTCTTGTCAAATGTTGCATTAAGTTTATCAAGAATATTTACCAATAAATCAATATCCAACTGGTTAATATCTAATAATCCAAATGCCAGTTGGTCTTCCTCTAGTTCATTTTCTTCTAACTCGGCATATTCTAGGAAATCTATATCTAAAAGATTAGCTGACTTCTTAGAATCCTTTACTATTTCAACAAGTTTCTCTTTTGGTGGTCTAATGATTAACATATTATTAATTTGATCTAACGTCAAATCAAGTATCACTGGTTTAGACGGTTTACCTTCTGCAACCCCAACTGTAGTTGCCTGAAATGGTTTACTCAATCGAACTATACCAGCTGCACTCATAACATCTATCTCACCTACTGTCCCATCAGCATTAGGAAGTAGAATAACAAGTGATTTTCCTATCTCATCCACCGTCATACTAAACGCCGTACCTCGTACACCAATTCTTGCAGTAGGAGTACGAATATCGACATTCTGTTGATTCAACTTTGCAATGTTACCACTCGCATAACGAACAGTGCCCAATGCAATATTCATAACCAACTTAGAACCAGAACGTGAATTCGGGTCATAGATGAATTCATCTATTACCAAAGAACTATGAGGACTGACAGCAACATTGGTTTCATCTACAAATTTAATACCAATATCACCATCACCTGTTCTCACATTATCTTTGAACTCCACATCAGAACCCTTCTTCAGAACAGACTTTTCTCCACTCCGTTCAACAGAAGCAGTTCCTCTATGTTTTACTACATTTCCAATACTTGCATATGCAATATTGGTAAATAATATAAGACTAATCGTCAACAGTAACCGTAACACTATGACTTGCTCCAACAGTTGTCATGGTTACATTAGTATCATGTATACCATCTTGCGTAATAGCAAATGTTCCAGAAGATCCTGTATGATGTAATGTTGTATCATGATCTCCAGCACCAGCATGAGTAGTAGTCACTGTATTACTACTACCAATTAAGGTAACAGCTGTCACTTTCTTATCACTACTTTGCATTGTTGCGGTACTATTTTCATTAATAGTAACAGTGTTACTATTTCCTGTTGCAATAAGGTCAATATCAGCATCACCAGAAGAAGCAGATGTACCAACATTAATTGTTGTAGTATTACTATTACCTGTTAAAGTTTGTATAATACTGTTATCAGCTGCAGCAGAGTTTGTTCCTACATTTACTGTAGATGTATTACTATTACCCGCTTGTCTAGTAGTTATTG
>VTLG01004124.1_pt1 | contig 36333 bp, 20 predicted proteins | sample 4694571 | NCBI WGS metagenome assembly VTLG01 (sample SAMN12604809, study PRJNA352737) | marine metagenome | biome: ENVO:00000447; feature: ENVO:00000209|ENVO:00000569|ENVO:01000036; material: ENVO:00002151; isolation source: viral sequences binned using virsorter ...
ATACCATCCAATACGATATTACCGTATTGAATCGATTTTGAGGGAATTTCATAATCAACACCAACGTTATATTCGCCAGGTTGATTTAAGGTAACTAGATAATCTGCCATTATGAAACGCCTGGTATTACTAAAACATTTCCCTGTATGGGTCTTGTTTTATATGAATTGGGTGAAGTCAAAACGAGATCATATACGTATCTTCCGCCTTCTATAGTAGAAGTCAATGTGCTAGCAAGAGCAACCTTCACTTGTCCGTTAATCCTGTCAGGGAATGTAACAGCAAATGCATTGAATTTTGTAGCTTCAGGGTGTTTCTTTATCTTAGACTCGGCAGTATAACCAGTCAAATTTAAAGAAGTGTTGTTATTATTTTTTATAGTAAAAGTTGCTTCAAAATCTACACCCTGATCAAGAACTAGATTGACATTTCTTGCCGTCATAGTATTAGGAAGATTTTAGTTATTTATGACAATTTACTCAAAACTACGTTCAACATGGACTTGATCTCACTCATTTCATCTTTTAATTTATCAAGTTCTTGTTTTTCTGTTAGTTTTTGATTTTTCATTCGCAGATAATTATCATATTCACTATCTGAGCAATTAATAATTGCACCAGAGTCAGCATCTCTATAAAGCGAAGAACTATCTTGAACTTTTATTTTGTCCATTAGATAGAAGCAATCGCTCTCAAGTCACGAAGTTTAGGAACAAACGCATAGTTAGTTCCACTCATAACAATCTTAATTTGGAATCCATTAAACTGTGGAAGACTTCCAGCAGTAAACTTATACTCTTTATAGTCATTCTCAGTTCCAGAAGCAAGAACTCTTCTGTCTGGTTTTCCATTATTCTTAGCCTTATTGATAACAAGACCATTGGAATCTAAGTTATCAAAGCCTGGGAACAGTTCAAATAATTGGTACTGTGGAGGAGCATCAACTCTGAATATCCTGTACAGAACTCGTATATCATTGGTAGCATGTCTGTATGCATCAAACATAACTGTCAATCCATCAGCAGCCTTCTCAAGATTAACAACCTTAGAAAGATAAACTGCGGCACTTGGATCACCATCAAGAGAATTAACTCTCAAATCACTTGCATAATCACTAATCTTAGAGTTAATTCTATCCATTGTAGTAATAATATTAACTCTATCCAAGTCAATCATTGGACTAACTTTAGTATCCTGAGTATCCATAAAGAACTGCATAGTGAATGATTTCCTGCCAGGGAAGTCAGCCAACTTGTTCAATTCATTAATCTTAGAACCAATAATTCTTGGAGAACTCAAGGTATTATTACTATTCAGAGATATTGGTTCATATCCCATATCAACATAAGCATCTAAAGATCCATCTGGACTGTTACCAGTAAATGTTCTTATCTTAGCATCAAGTGTTGTTCCTTCAGGTTGCAATGTTCCAATATTAGGTCTAATAAGATTGAATGGAATATTCTGTGTTGCTTGAGGTCCGAATGGGACACCGACCATAACATACTGTTGATCGTAACTTCCACCAGACTTAGTTTCTCTCCAATGTAACTCTGGGAATCCACTAGAGTTTCCAGTTGCTCTATCTACTCCACGACTTGATACTCCAACTTTAACCCAATAACTATCAACATCAATTGGATAAGTAAGAAGATCAGTGTCGGAGAACTTATGACTTGTATTAATTCTCCTTAGAGATATACCATTCAACTCATACTTAAAGATCTTATCATTGATATTGTAGTCGCCAGCCTTAGTGGTATCATATGATCTTGATATACCAGTTATGGTTCCCTGAGAAGTATTAACACCAGTGTATTGAATAACTTCATTACCAATGTGAGCATAGCCTGGGTTAGAACTATCAACTACTAGATTTTCAAAAGAAGTAAAGATACCAACAGAAGAAACTTTAATGTCAGCAGTACTTGATGAATCAAAAGAAGCAGTTACTTTTTCTGGTTTAACATCAGGTTCAACACCAAAGAGTTCAACTTGATCTTGACTAGAGTACATACCGTGGTTTTGATGTCTTACTCTGAAATGTAATCCATCAGTTACAGTGTTTAGATACTTGATAGCACCACCATTAACTACAGTTGTACCACCAGAACCAACATAAACAATAGCACTAGAAGCGTCTATCTTAGGTAATCCCTGAATTCTGTTAAGTAATATTGTGTTAAATGCACTAATAACACCTACATTGTTTGGAATTGTTAATCGTAAATCTTTACCAAAATCATCAGTCTTGGAATAATCTACAGTTAGTACATCACCAGCTGAATATCCAGTACCACCAATGGAAACTGTTGCAGCAACAGCAACTCTGTTATTAACATGGAGTTTTATTTCAGCACCAGAACCACTACCTGTCTGTGAGATTAGAGGAACATTGTTATAAACAATGGAAGAATTAGTAAATCCAGTTCCAACATTGGTTAGTGTTAAAGCACTTCCAATTCCAATTGCACCAAGAACCTTATTAAGATTTGCACTAAAGTTTGGATTATTTTCTTGATAAATTGTTGTACCTTCAGCAAGTCCAGTAATCTGTGCAGCAGTTAAACTATTAGCCAATCCAACAACCTTGTTATGCTCAAGCATATCAATTGGGTTCAAAGCAAGTGAAACAATCTGTCTGTTTCCAACTTCCAAATCTGGGTTGTAGAAATTAACTCTACCAGTTTCAGTAGTGAAGTTAGCTCTATAAAGATTAAACTTAAGATCCTCTAACTGACTTGGATCCCATGTAGCACCGTTCTGTGATTTGAACAATGAACCAAGTAATGGCTGAGATGAAACAATTATCTTCTCAGAGTCAGCAGCATTAACTGTAGTAATATCTTCTTCACCCATTCTAGAAATGAAGACATAGTATTCATTAGATGCAGATAGAAGAACTAAACAATATTCTCCACCACCCTCAAGATATACTGGGGATGGGAACGTGAATGTTGTTGCCTTAGAACCATCTTCAGATAATACAACTTCTGACGGATCAAGAACTACTTCACCAAATGGTAGAATATCTTGAGTAGGCAAACCAGTTTGTAGTGTCCTTACTTGAAGTGTTACTGGAAGAGCATTTGTATCTTTTGCTCTAAAGTAAATATCACATTTTGTTAGATAGACACCATTAACATCTGGTACTTCAAAAGATTGTGCAAGAGGATCGACCCATCTTGTCTGACTTGTTGATCTGTTATTGAAACTTGTATCAACAACTAATCTGCTGTCTGTATCTGTTAAAGTCCTATCTTCTGACTGAGGTATGCGTTGAACATCAGCATTTCTCATTCTTAAGGTACTAGCTTCAATATTTTGAAGTGTTCCAGAAGAAGTGAAGTTTGTTTCAGCAGAACTATCAGTAAATCCAGAAATTGTGGAGTTAGCAGCACTACTGGTTAATGTAAATGTCTTAGTACCAGTGTTAAATGATGGTGCAGAAGGAACAGTAGGATCAGGTAAATATAGTGATCCAATTAGAGATCCTGCTCTATCAGTAACTAATCTAATATCTTTAACAGTTGCAATTGCACCACTAGACTGTCCTATTAGTTTCATACCAGTGGTAATGTAACCATAGAAACCAGATGCAGCCTGCAATTCCAATGATGCGGTATCTACATTAAGCAATGTCGCAGTAGATGAATATGCGGAAGATATTGATGATGCTGGACTATATGGATTTTCCTTATATGTCTGTGTTGGATTGTTATAAGGACCATACTTGTGATTCTGATTTGCTAATCTGAATCTAATTGCATCATTATTGGTATTTGGACGACTTCCTTCAACAACTTCGCCAGGTCCAAATGTACCACTAACCATTTCAATTTCAATAAGTTTCGGTACGACATACTTCTGCATGTCAATGTTATCAAAGAATGGATAGAGTCTTGTATTAGGCTTAAGTCTCCTACAAACAAACTCAATATTTCTTGATCTCATTGTAGCAACAACTTCAGTTGAAACTACCTTATCTCCAAGACTTGTAGTATCAAATCTTTCACCAACCCTAAACTGAATACCCTGTCTAGTTTGATTAGTTGTTGTAGTTGTAGTTTGCTCCCTAAAGTTCCAAGTATCGTCTCTAAAGTGAGTAGTTGTGGTAATTGGAACACCATGACGACCACCTTGTCCATATTGACCTCTTGTGACTGTTGTTCCAGTCATTGTTGTTCTAGTATCACTGAACACAGAAGGTCCAGTAGATGTACTAGATCCTGTCCATGTTGTCTCCCATGAACCCCAGTCAATTGGAGATAAACCAGTGTTACTATCTGCACCAGTCATACCCATGAATCCATTGAAGGATCCTTCTATATCATAGGTTGCAGAACTTCTTCTTGTTTCAATCCATGTATCAGTAGATGGATTAAGTTCAATTTGACCAATCCAGTTAACAACAGCAAATGGGTTTACATTCTCAATCCTTGTTGCAAACTTATTCTCAAGATAAACAGTATCACTGTAATCTAGACATACAACGTCACCAATTCTCTTAACGTTTGCATCTCCAAGATCTGTTACGAATCTATAGTCAGCAGCAGGACTTGCGGAAGTTGCCGCACCAACAATAGCTTCAGAACCCAACAACATGTCAAGTGATGTTGTATAGTGTTGTGGTCTTAATCTACCAGAAACCGCATCAATACTTGCTCTATATTGGGTGTTAGTTACATCACCAGCGACAGATGATTTGAAGTTATCAACAAAGAATCCAGCCTTAAATCTGTCAAGATTAGTTTGTGGATCACGTAAAGACATATTTGCAGTCTCACTTTCAAGAAGTGATAATGCAGTATAATACTCAACGTTCTTAAGTCTATCTTCAATAACACCGATATCCTTCATTCGATATCTCTTATACCTTGCAAGACGCAATCTAGCTTGAGATGAATCGTAAAGATATGGTGGTAAAGTTATTGTTGCAACTTCTAATGCATTATCAATAGCATTAGGTATCTTAGGTTCAATAGCTGGAATACCCTTAGAAAGAGTAAATATCCCCTCTTTAGTCAAATAAAGTTTATCAATTCTACCAAGATAATAATCATAAGAAACATTCATCGACTTATCTTTGGCAACAACATGTGTTGAAGATGAAGTGAATGGATCAAATAATCTTGCATTAAATTCAAAAGGAGAACGACCAGCAGCTGCAGAAGTTGCTCTTGGTCTTAAATCAATAATATCAGCGCCAGGTATTCCTTCAACAAATGGTATTCCATATGAATAGATTTCATCATCATAGGAATTAACAGTTACAAAGTCGCCTGGGTCAGAGTTCTCAATAACAAAATTATTGTAGATAATCTTTAATTTCTTTGTAGGAGCCTCTGATCCAGGCTTCCTTACAATAGCAGAGAAATCAACATAATCTAATCTTTGGCCTGGATCAAACTCAAAGTTATTTCTAATATCTCTATCGCCAGGAACAAATGATAGTATATCTGCAACTACATTTGATTCTTCAAATATAATTTCTTCACCAACTTGGAATGAGTTCTCATTCTGATGTACAAATTTAACTTCATTAGATCCATTGGTTTCGACTAGAATAGCAGAAGCACCAGAACTCTTACCAATAATAGTTTCACCTTCTAAAGTGTTAAGAATATTAGCATTTAAATTCGTCAATACCAAAGCAGGTAATTGTGGTTCAGATGTTGATGAAGATTCAAGAATAGCTGAAACATATGCAACATCTGGTACAGTAAGAGAAATTCTCTTATCTTCTACTCTTGTACCGTAAATTGAAGAATAAGTAAGTCCATTGTTGTTAGTTGTAGCACCAACTCCAGCCATACTAGACTTAGACTTATCAATAGTAATTTGAGTTGCTCTCTTAAATATCTTATTCTTTGGTTTTACATTAACTTTTTTCCAAGTAACTGTCAGAACAGCAGTTCCAGAAGCAGTAGCTAAATTAGCTAATGTAATTGTTCTACCACTAACTGTCAATTTCTGATTATCAAGAGTTTCAACAACTCCACTGCCAGGGAAAGCAAGGTTGTAATCTTCTTCATCAAATGGTTCTAATGATAGATTAGAATCAGCTTCTAAAGTTCCACTATATGCATTATTTGTAATGGATATTGTATATGATTTCCTAAAAGTAATATTCGCATTATTAAGACCTACAGAAGCAATATTAGTCTTGGATAATTCAGCAAATAAGAATGCTTTAGAGTTATTCTGAACTTCTAATGTAGTTTTGAATAAGTCACTTGTAGTAACTGTAGCAGAAGGTAATGTTCCAGTACAAACTCCAGCAACTGTTGTCAATTGTCCTACAACAATTTCTCCACTAGTAATCTGTTTGATATCAGCATAAGAAGGAGTTGTATTTCCAGGCACACTATAACTAATAACATCTCCAGTCTTAATTCCCACATTAAGGAAACTAGCATTAGGAGAAGTTACAGTTGATACACCACCACTTCCTGCGGTAACAGTGAATTGTGTAGCAGTTGGTCCGATAAGACTACCAATAGTTAAACGTGGATCTGCGGTAAATGTAGAACCAGTTCCAACAAATTGGAATACATCTTGCATACCATAATCATCAACCCTAGTAATAGATCTAGATATTGATTCACCATTAGCCCAGATTTCTTCACCTTCTTGGAATTCTCCAACAACTTGATAAAGAACTAGTTGATTTCTACCACTAACAGATTCATACAAATATCCAGCAGCATTACTACTTCTACCTTCAATATACTGAGGAACTTGTAAAGAAGTAACTGCTGTATTAAGGTTCAGATATGTGAATGTTTGAACGTCATAAAGTGAAGATTCAAATGTTGTATCTGCACCAGAGTATGCAACATTCTTCAACTTCATATCATACAATCTGGCAACTCCAATGTGCAACCCACTTGCGGTGCCTGGAGTAGCAGTTCTCTTGTTGTATAGGTGAATATATGAAGTGGTTGAAATGCCAACGTCTGGGGATCCATAAACGTTATCAAGTTCTACCTGCCTACCTACACTAAAAGGAATAGATTCATTATTAATTGTCTCTGTAGTCCTTGGTTTAGGTACATCAACAGTGGTTGTATTTAAAGTTTCTACCTCATAACCACGAACATATGCCTTACCAGGCCCAATGGATAGACACATTAAGTCATTCGTTGGTTTATTGCCCTGTTGTGTTAATTGTGTTGCATAATAGGAACCATTGTTACCAATCCTATCATTTAGACATTCCTTAGCAACAACTGGGAATGGTTTAATGTAATAGTTACCAGACTCATCATAAGTTCTTCTAGCTAACTCATCACGAATTAAATTATAATTTGTCTCTTTAACAAACTTAGATATTAGACCATTCTCAATCCTCATTAACTCAATGAAGTTCTCATCATTGAAGTCAGTAAGAGGTTTCTTAACTAATGTAGTTGAAATCTTAAATCTATCTGCGCCAGGGGCAGCATAGTTAGAGAATCCTCTTGCATTATCATACAAATCATTGTCGGTATTTGATGCAGTTACAAGTTCCTCTTTAATTAATAATCCAATTCTATAAGAAGGAGTATTTGTATATTGGTCAAGAATAACTGTTGCAGAACCAACAGTTACAAAGAAACCTCTAATGAAATATACACCCTCTGCAATCTTAGCAGCAGATCCTGTTGCAGTTGCATTAGATATTAGAGTTGTAGCAAAACTAGATCCTGATCTAATACTAGAAAGAGAATATGTAACGTCTTCTTGTACAATTAAATTCTCACCATCAGAGAATCTATTCCTAGAAAAATCAGTGTCACTAGAACTTTGATATTTAATGTATAGTGTATAATTTCCTTTAATTGATGTTCTGTTGTCAATATAACCTTCTACCTTTGCAGATACACCACTAGTTTCACCTTTAATCTTTTTACCAATTAAATTTGCAACATAGAGCGAAACAGGAATACCCAAATGTGTATCGTCGACTTGCACACAAGTGTAATCTGATTCATATGCCAACTGGCCAGGAACTACTACAGCACCTTCTTTAAAGAAATGCTTACCAAACTTTTCAACCTGATTCTGAAGAATAGATTGTAAAGTAGTTAATTCCCTAGACTGGATAGGTAATCCAGGCTTAAATAGCACCCTCTGATAATTCTTACTCTCATTAAAATCATCAAAGTATGGAGATGAATTGAGATTAGTATTTTGTGGCATTTTCTTTTAGAACTCCAGTACTATCTTGATGTCTTCCTTTTGACTTGCGGAACGAGGAATAGCGGTCCTGTTATCAATATAAATCACTTCACCTGACTTAGTATTAAACTCAGCCGAAGATATACCAGCACTGAAATTCATTCCTAATTGGTACGTCTTATTATTTATTGACGTACTAACACCGTTAAAGTCAGTATTGATCGATAATAGTGATCCAACAACCGAAGAACCACTAATAGTGACACCATATCCAGCATCTGGATTAGTTGTAAATGGAATGACTTTATATCCAGTTGCACTGGAAGCAAGACCCATTGGTTGATAGTATTTCAACACTCCAGTTACTTTATCCCAAGATGCAACATATCCAATTGCAGTTGATCCAACACCAACCGTCTGGGTAATCTCAGAATCAACTGCATATGTTGTTGCAGTCGTAAGTCCTCCCAATTTCAATGCTTTTAATCCACTGACAATAGAAGTATCAAGTAATTCCGTATCACTTCCAAAAACAGTGGGATTTTTAATAATACCAACCCTAGCAAAATCATTACCTTCAATAATATCAGGGTTAGTTTCTAGTGTTTCAAATCTAGAATATAGAAGAGTTCGATAAGCTCCCAACTCTCTATAAATGTCATATCCATGACCACCTTTTGGTGGAATAATAACATTAAATTGTGCTACAGATGTTGTACCTATACCAGTATTGGTTAAATTAGCAAGAGGCCCACCACTTTCACTGCCAGGAGCGCCTGGGAAGAACCTAATGGATCCATGAGTATATCCTGTACCACCATCAGTAACAAATACCTCAGATACCTTTCCGAAGGAATCTACGGTAATAGTTGCTTTACCATCTACACCATCTCCTAAAATAGGAACATTTGCAAACGATGTAGAGATAGGCTGATAACTTGAACCCCTATCATTAACTACAACTACTTCAATCTTACCATCAATTGCATTATTTTTAGTAGCAATTGTTTCTCCAATTTCACCCCAACTTTCTGGAACTGGAATGTATTCAATAGAATCAAATTTTACTATTTCTGAAGGTTTAATCGTGTAAAGGTATTTCCAAACATAACCGTCGCCACTAGTACCAGCTGCTCTAGCCTCAAGGTCAATAAATGTGGGTTGGTCATATGAAGGCCTACCCTTTGGGTTCTCTGGGTCTGATCCATTTTGTAAACACACATACACTTTCAAATCTTCATTGACGACATAATAATTCGCCTCATAGAGACTACCTTGACTTGTAATTGGAGTCAAGTTGTATATGTTATAATCATGTCGATACATCTCATATGTAGTACCTGCAACCCACTTAACCTTTCTCACCAACCTACGAACATCTTTGTCCGTAATCTTTTTCATTGCAATAACTGATTCCTTAATGGAATACTCTTCTTCAAATCCATCTAATGGGGACGGAGTATTTGTCGCCCAATCAAAAGTACCACCAGCTTTAGGTTCAATAGAATTGGGTAATCCCAAAAAAGCATAATACTTATTTACAGTAGATCCCACACCAACAAAACTTTTAACAAAAGTCTCGGCGTTCAGAATCCTGAATTGTTCAGAAATAATGGCAGGCATTTTAAGCTAGTGTGTTTTTTCTTTATTTAGTGGTTAAGTCAAAGGTTTTATTCTGGAAACAACAGCAGCAGTCGATAAACCTGTTAATCCGTTGTCTGGATTTACCAAGAATTCTTGCGGAGCACCTGCTCCTCTATTCTGGTATCCATAAATTTGTCCCCATGTATATTTACCGTAGAAGGTATCAATAAGAGATGAAGTAGTAAATCCAACTTGTATATCACTATTGTTATTTGGACCAGGCTGGAACGCACATGTAACTGTTACCAAACCAGAAACAGAGTCTCCAGTAGTAGCATATTCTACTCTGAATATACCTCCAAGATTGTCTCCTGCTGAAACTATTCCAACCTTATTTAACGGATAATTATTAATTCCACCAATAGCAGTTGTAATTCCAGTTAATGCATGACCAACAACACAAGGGCTATCATAAACAATAAAGTAATCATCCTTCTGCAATTGACTATAGTTAATTCCCAAAGCGTTAAGTGAGGAATATCCATATCCAAGGTTAGTATTATCATTGAAATCAGACTTCAATGTAAATTGTAACCTAGGTGGAACAGTAACACCGATACCAGGCAACCATGTATTAATACCAACAATAGTACCAAAATCACCTTTAGTTCTAAGTGAAAGAATGTCTTCCTTCTTAGTCTTATCAGATTCAACAATTACTGGTGGAGAACTTCCTACATCATATCCAAATCCACCATCAGTTATAGTAAGACTTGTTATAACACCAGCAGTAACAGAAGCAGTTGCAGTTGCTCTATTAATTACTGGATCGGCATAGAAAGCAGTTGTTCCAGATCCTACTGCAAGAACTCTTCTACCCTGACTTGGACCAAAATTAGTAGCAGCAAGATCTCTAATTTTATTTGGATGTGGTACTTCTCTACCATTCCAATTTATAAGATCGAATGAATAGTAGATATTACCAATAGTACTTATTCCAACATAGATTCCATCAATAAATTTAAGATTACTGAAATCAAATGTAGCAGGATGAACTGCATTATTATATTGTTGTTGACTCCAAGGTTGCCAGTAATTCTTATCGGAAGAAACTCCAATAGTTCCATTATCTCCAACTGTAATGAATCTATTTCCATCATAAATGATATCATTCAAATTGAAATTGGTATTACTGACTTTTGGAGACCATATAGTTCCATCATTAGATGCAATAATAGCACCACCATTACCAACTGCAATAAACTCATTCTGAGCATAGATAACAGAATTCAAATCCTGTAACGTATTTGAGAATTGACTGAAATATGCATCACTCTTAACACCAACAGCAGTAAAGATTGATCCTGCAGCACCAACTGCAACCCAAGTATCTCTTGTGCCTTCCCAAATTACATCATTGAAATTACCAGCATATTCACTAACATATGTTACTGTTAAGTTTAGAGCAGGAACCTGTCTATCCTCCTTGAGATCCATTTCCTGCCAAGAAGTTACACTGTTACCAATACTTACTCCTCTTGCAAGACTTCCGAAATCTCCAGCAGCAACAACATAAACATCATTAGGATTAGTATATGTCCAACCAACACCAACAGAATTGAAGGTAACTGTTCCACCAAATCCAATGTTTCCTCTTTCCCAGAACTCACCACTCTTGGTGTTAATGTATCTACTACTACTTCCGACAGCAACAATAGGTTCTTCTTCTGTAAATGCTTTCCATTCAACAGTATCAGTTACACCAGTTATTCCATCAAACTTCCAATCTTTAATAATATCCTTCTTCCTAATAGTTGAATTTGATATGGATATTACTGGGTTAGAAATATACTCATAACCAGTTCCACCGTAACTAATTGTTAGTGAAGAAATACTAGATGAAGTAGAAACAAGAGATGTTACAATGCCAGGTTCAATATCATAATCTTCAAAGATCTGTGCATTTCTTTCAGACTGTGTTAGTAAGTCAATATCAGAGAACACTGGATATGCATTATTAACCCAGATGACATTATCACTACTACCAACATTTCTAATAATCCTAGTAGTAGGTAGGACTTTCGCCTTCAAGCTTGGTCTAGCCTTAGAAATTAGAACACCAGAAACAACTTTATCTCTCTTCTGTTTCTCCCATGTTAATGGTCTCTCAGCAAGTTGATTTGTGTCAATACCAACACTATCATATGCAAAAGTTTCTAAAACATCAGAAGCAACAATTCTCTTACCAGTTCTTTCAAACTGATCAGTATCAAATGGATTAGTTTTGTTTTCCTTAATCTGGACAATATCACCAGCCTTAACTGTCAATGGTGGTTCTACTGTTTCAACATCTCTCTTAGATCCCCTGTAATAGAATACTGAACACTTAGATCCTGCTTTAGGAGCTTCTGTAAAGATAACTCTACTACCCTTAAAGATATAAGCAGATTGAGGATCTTGTAGGATATCGTTAATGTAGATAAAGATATTATTAGTAACATCCATATCACTACCAGGCAGAGTCTTAAGACTCAAGATCTCAGTAGTTCCACCAGTAGTTACAGATAAAGTAAATTTAGTACGTAATCCATTGAAGAACGAAGATATGTTATCAAACAGGATAAACTGTCCCATGTAGAAGGATGAGAACTTGTCATTATCCAATTCTGTTACTTCTAATTGGAACGCAGTAAGAACACCAACTCTTGGGTCTGATGATAGTCCAGCAACAGTTAATTCATCAGTAACTTTATATCCAACACCTTCTTCAGTTAAATCAAACTGACCAATATTACCATTAACATTAACACGTAGATTAACTACAGCATTTGTTCCAATCCCTGTTCCACCAGAAACGTATTCTAGATCTCTGTTAAAGTATGGATCTGGTTCTGTTACATCTAAGAATATTGGTTTGTCAATTCTACCACCTCTCTTAAAGTTGGCATATTCAGTAGTTAAACCAAGATTAACTCTAACACTACCACCATCTATTCTCTCTAAAACATCTAATCCAGCATATCCAACCCCAGTAGAAGAAGTAATCCTCTTACCTTGGAACATTTGACCACCTCTGTTGTAGTGGTGAACACAAGTTGATATACCAACATTAACAACATATTCATTTGGAGAAAGAATCTTATCTACAAATGTTCCTCCAGAAGCATAATCCGATCCACTTAATGAATTATTAACAAGTCTAGGAGCAATAATAGCACCTTGAATAGTTCCACCAGTCTTGTAGTATGTTGGTACAGTAGATACACCAACGTTCATTTCTACCTTAGTATTACTGATAACTCTAGTAACTACAGTACCATCAAACCAAGGATCTCCTTTCTTAGGATATGCATGTGCCTGAACATTACCATCTCTTGTACAAGTGAATGTTAAAGCACCTTTTTCAAACTTAAAGTTGGTTCCTGTAGCAAAACTATGACCAGCACCAACAGTCATGGTCATAATACCCAAAACTTCATTATAAGTTGCAGCAGAAGCAGTGTATGGAACTGCCGTTGTTGTTCCTACATTAACCTTTAAAGTATTAGGTAGAGATTGATCAACTACTAACTTTGCATTATGAGCTGGATCAGTTGTACGAGGATAACTATGCTCAGTTGCATTATCATCCATATTACAGGTATATGTTAGAGAATTAGTTCCAATCCCAACACTTCTACTGTAATCTACTCCATGTGCATCATCAGTTGTTAGTTCAACCCATCCTGTAGATGGTATATAAGTTGCATTAGTAACATTAACTGGTCTTATTGTTGTTACACCAACATTAAGAGTGATAGAGTTGGTACTGTGAGTTGCAATTCCTATTTCTTGATTATCAATAGGATCTCCAGTATTGACTGCTTTACCAACATTTAATGTTACGGTATTCTGAGTTGTTGCTCCAATGGCAACATTCTTATTGTGTATAGGATCGGTTGTCCTAGGATATGAATGGTTACTAGCATGTCCATCCTTAGCACAAGTGAATATCAAGGAATTAGTAGCAATTCCAATATTATCTCCAACTACAAGTGCATGATTAGCAGAAGTTAGAGTTAATATTCCAGTTATTCCAGTATAAGATGCAGCCGAAACATCTAATACAGATCCAGCAGCACCAACATTAACAGTGATACTAGTTGCAGTAGTAGATGCAATAGAAATTACTTTTGCATTATATGGGTCAGTTGCACGAGGATATGCATGATCACTAGCATAATTATCCCTTCCGCACTTGAATGTTATACCACTTGTAACGATTCCAACCTTAAGTTGACTATCAACTGCAAGAGCAACTGTTGCAGGATCAACAGTCATTGTCATAATACCAGTTGCACCGTCATAAACAGCAGTGGTTACACCAGCATATTGAAGAGTAGATACACCAACGTTACATGAAATAGTTGTTGCAGTTACTCCAGTAATTGCAATTTCTTTCTTATGATGAGGATCAGTTGTACGTGGATATGCATGTTGTGAAGAATGATTATCTCTTGCACAAGTGAATGTTATACCACCAGTTGCAATTCCAATAGTGTCATTGGTAGTTAATCCATGACCAGATGGAACAGTAATTGTTAGAACACCTGTAGAAGGAATGTAAGTAGCGGTAGAAATATTTGTTGTTACGATATTAGAAACACCAACATTGATAGTAATTGTATCAACAGTGGTTGCTCCAATTGCAACGTTAGTTAATCCATGTATTGGATCAGTTGTACGGGGATATGTCTTCTCAGCAACATTACCGTCTCTTGTACAAGTAAATGTTAGAGAATCTGTCTTAATACCAACAGTATCAGAACCAGCAATAAGACCGTGAGCAGAAGCAAAGGTTAATACTAGATTACCTGTTGATGGTGTATATGCTGCATTTGTTGGTGTGAGTTTAGTACCAGTCCAAGAACCCTTATGAACAGCATCAGTATTCTCTGATCCAGCAACAAATGTGTGAGCATAATTACCACCAGTAAATGCAGCACCAGTTAATGAACTTACATAAGTGTGGGCAAAATCACCACCAAATTCTAATGCTCCTGCCAATGCACTTGAGAACTGATGAGGATAGACTCCATCAACAAGAATTGCACCTGAATTTGCACTAACAAATGTATGGGCATATCCAGTTCTTGGATATGTGTGATTTGTTGCATGGGCATCTTGAGCACAAGTAAATGTCATCCCATCTGTAGAGATGCCTAAAGTTCCATTTGCCTTGGCTAATCCATCAGCATCTGCATTATAGAATACATGATCATAATCTCCACCAACATAAACTGAGTTTGCACTTGCAGAAATGAATATATGTTCAGATAAATTGGAAGATGTACCAACATCAATGATAATAGCAGTAGCAGTTGTACCAACAACTTTAACGGCAGTATTATATGCAGGATCAGGACCTTTCAGTGCAGTTGCTCTAGGATAGAAATGGTTAGTTGTATGAGCATCTTTAGCACAAGTGAATTTAAATGCACGAGTCTTTAATTTAACACTCTGTCCTTTTCTAACCTTATGTGATCCAATGGTTAAAGTTAAATGTCCAGTAGCTGGATCATATGATCCTCCAGTTGGACTATAAGGTATAATACTAGAAACACCAACATTACAACTAAAGGTATTTTGTGTTGTATCAAAAATAGGAACCCATTTAGAAGCAACAGGATCTGAAGATCTTGGGTAACTATGAATGGTACTCTTACCATCCATGCTACATGTAAATCTTATTGAATTTGGTGCAAATCTTACTCTATCTCCAGTAGTAAATTTGTGATCAGGTATAGTACATGTGATAATACCAGTAGCTCCATTGTAGGTAGCCATGTTGATGGTATAATAATCAGCAGCCTTCAACTTCTCTCCAATTCTTGGAGATTCAATTACAAGTTCTCCAGTTGAAGGAGTATATGTAGAAGTTGTAATTGCATGAGTTTGTATCGTAGAAATACCAACATTTACTGTAAGAGTTGTAGCAGATGTTGATCCAATACCAACACTTAAGTTACCACCATAAGGATCAGTTGGTCTAGGATATGAGTGTTGTGATCTGTGTTCGTCTCTAGAACATGTAAATGTTATAGATCCAGTATTAATTCCAATAGTATCAGATGCTTTCTTGACTCCACCAGTAGCACCAGATACAAATGTATGTGCAGTAGTGTTTGTAGAAACACCTACAAATACGGAGAAAGTATTAACTCCTACATTGTAGATTGGTAACCATTGATTGCTATATGGATCTGATGGACGAGGATATGGATGGTTTGTAGATCCACCATCTTCAGCACACTTAAATGTAATCGCTCCATCATTAAATTTAACGTATTCACCACTCTTAAATCCATGAGAAGCAATTGTTGGTTCTAATACACCAGTAGAAGGTGTATAGGTAGCGGTTGTAATCGTGTGTGAGGACGTTGAAGTATAAGTATGACCAGATCCAACTGTAAGTACAAGATCTCCTGTTAGAGGGTCATAAGTAGAGGTTGATATTGATCTCTTCTGTATGGTACTAACACCAACTCTAACGGTAAAGGTATTTGTAGATACAGTTGTAATTCCTATATTCTGCCCATAAACAGGATCAGACTCTCTTGGATATGCATGTTCTGTAGCATATGCATCTTTAGCACATTTGAATACTAAAGAACCAGAAGCAATTCCAACTTTCTGTACTGACCTTAATAACCCACCAGTAGTTGCACTTTCAAATGTATGTGAATAATTACCACCACTAATAACTGCGTCTGTTCCAATTCCAGTAAATTCATGTTGATAATCACCACCAGTGATCACTGCATCATTAGCAACACCCTGATTAGTAACAAAAGTGTGTGTAAAGTTTCCAGCAGAAGTTTGACCAATATTAACAGTAAACATAGTACCAGCAACACCAGTTACAGGTACAGCCTTGTCATAATATGGGTCTGTAGGTCTTGGATAGAAATGAACTGTAGTATTAGCATCCTTTAAACAAGTAAATGCTAAAGAACCAGGCTTAAACTTAACAGAATCACCAACAATGATACCATGATTAGTTGTATCCAAAACAACCGTCATAATACCAACAGAAGGAGTATAATGAACAAATACTGGAGTACGTTTAACTATTGTAGAAATACCAACATTAACACTAATAGTAGTATCCCCAACACCAGTTATAGGAACAGCAGTATCATATACTGGGTCTGTTGTTCTTGGATATGTTTTAATGGTTTGCTTTCCATCCATTTCACACTTAAAGTTTAATGAATTGGCAGCAATCTTAATACTATTTCCTTGAAGTAAATCATGATTTCCAATGGTCATCGTCATGATACCAGTGGAAGGTGTATATTGAGCGTCTGTTACTGAATGATTGACTAACGGTGATTTTCCAACAAATACTTCAAAAGTATTAGTTGTTTTATTCTGAATAGGAACCCACTTATCACTAATCGGATCAGTTGATCTAGGATATGTGTGAGTGGATGCATATCCATCCATTGAACACTTAAATCCTATAGAATTATCAACAATCTTAATGGTATCTCCGTTAGCGAAGTTATGGTTAGGTACGGTAACAGTTAATATACCAACAACTGCATTATACCTAGATGTTGTTACGGAATGTACAGAAGGACCAGATAAACCATGACCATTAACAGTTAGTACTAAATCTCCTGTGAGTGGGTTGTAATCTGCAGCAGTTGGAGTTGTATTACTACCACCAACAACAGAAATACAATCAGTATTCTCAGAACCAGCAACAAATGTATGGTTATATGCACCACCAATTATAATTGTTTCTGATAAAGAACTTACATACTTGTGAGTATATGCACCACCTCTGAATATTGCATTTGATGTAGATGTAACAAACTTATGTTCAAAGTCACCACCAGTTCTTACAGCCCCATCAGAAGCACGAATAAATGTATGAGCATAATCACCACCAAATATTAAACCACCAGTCAATCCACTTACAAATGTATGTGCAAATTGGTCTTGAGGAGGAGCATATCCAACTTGAGCTGTTAATGTATTGGAAGTTGTACCAGTAATAGGTACTGAAGTATTATATGTACTTGACTGTCTTCTTGGGTAATAATGTGTTGTAACTCCTGCATCTATCTCGCAGGTCATTCCAATACCAGTTACTACAACATCTTTACCTACTTTAAATCCATGAGGTGCAGCGGTAGTAACCGTCATTACACCAGTAGTATTATCGTATTCAGCGTTACTTAAATTAAGTCTAGGAGAATAGTCGCAAGTAAATGCAATTCCACTAAAGACAACACAATCATCATCTTTTAAGTTGTGATTCTTTTTAGTAAGAACCGTTGCCATACCAGAGACATTATCATATACAACTCTAGTAACTTCTATAGCTGGACTACTTCCAAATGTAACAGCAGTTCCTGTTGGTTCTATAAAGTCATCAGTAGATAATCCATGACCTTCTAATGCAACATAAGAACCAATACCTTGATGGTGGGTATGAATTCCAATAGTTGTCATTCCAGCACCAATATTCACTTGGAAATTGATGTTACTTTCAATCTTTGTTACACCAAAGACCTTTCTTGCATCACTTGGGAATGTAATATCTCCAATAGGAGTACTAAACGCAATACCAGCTAATCTTACTGCATTATCAACTGTTAATCCATGTGCATATTGAGCCTGTATTGTTGCAATACCTGTTGATGGATTGTAATAAACATTTGCAATAGAAGTACTAATACCAATCTCTTTTCCATGAGCTGTTATCGTGGTAATTCCATCTGAAGGAGTACCATCCAAATAAGCAATGGTTCTAGGTATATAATATCCAGTTCCTCCATTAGTAATAGAAAATGCTGTAATAATACCAGCTTCTGTCTTTTCTACTACACCACCAGTTATATAATTGTGTGCAAAAGTAGAAAGACCAACATAACATTTGAATGTATTTGTAGTTACTCCAAGAATATCAAATCCAACAACATTTTTACCTTCTAGAATTGCAGTATCAACACCAGCCCTAACTGTACCACCACCTTCATAAGTTAGTGGCATTGTTGAAAGTCCAGTATATAACCTTACTTCATTAGCATTGTCATTATTGACAATTGGATAAGCATCTTCTCTAAACCTATAAGTCGTAATACCATTACTTACATCAACACCAGCAAGTAAGACACTTCTTGACTGGTTAGTACCAGTTCCAATATAATGACCACCAGTTGCCCTTATACTTGCAATACCAGTCAAATAATCATATCCAAAGTAAGAAATATTTCTAGTAGCAGACAATGGAGTAAATGTAAATCCAGCTCCAGTAATTCTTATTCTATCATCTATTTCAAATCCATGAGCTGCAGCAGTTGTAAATGTAGCAATTCCTGTAAGATGATTATAGATTGCTGTGGTAATTCCAACCGTAGTACCAGCATTAGTACCCATTAATGGAGTTACACTAGCTCCATATCCCTGAGATGATCTAACACTAATCTCTGGAACTGATCTATATCCCTGTCCCTTTCCTGTAATATCTGTAAATTCTACTGCACCAGTAGTACCAACACCAACTCTACCAGATGCTTTTAATGGATAATAATAACCAGAACCAGTTTGTAATCCTACTTTTACAATTCTTCCAGCTCTAGGTACTCCACTTAAGAAGTTAATCTTGTTTTCTGAACTATCAACAACCTCAAAATCAGCACCAGGCGTTTGTACAACATTGTTAATCAGTACAAATGGATTGTTATTAATATCAACCCCAGTATTTACATCATTGTAAAGAGCAGATACTATACCTAAATTTTCAGTTAATTTAAACTGTGTTCCAGCAATACCTGTAAATTCAAGAGCAATATCATCTAATATTAAGTTCTTATCCTCCACATCATATGGATCCATTTTTCTGGAGAATAATCTTCCAGCAAATGTAGAACCAGTTTCTAATCCAGTAGGACCAGCTTTACCATATGGTGCATCCGTGAAATATATCGTATCATCTTTAATATTATAATCACCAGTATATACAGAATTTCCAGATCCTACGGTATGACTAGTTGCTATTGAACCAAAAGATCCACGTTCAACTACAACATCCGAAGAAGTTGTAGTACTAAAAACTGGATAATATCCTAAACCACTCTTGAATATTACAATATCCGCTATCGTACCAATACCTGTAATTACAGGAAAAAACACACCCTCTGTTACAGGTGTCATTGTCCCGTCTATTTCAATTTTTGGAGGATCGGTCTTGGCGTATCCAACACCACCATCCAACACCTCAATTTTTTCTATTCCGTAATCGGAATTAAAATAAGGCCTTAAGAGAGCTCCAGATCCAGGCGTAGTCCTTGGCATTTATTACGTCCTATCAAAGAATGTTAAGAGAACTACTGCAATATACCCTTGCAGCTCCAGTACTATCTCGTATAATACTAAACGTCAGAATATCATCATTACTCGTCGAAGGAGGCGGATTTCCACCAACCCAATGAATACCACCAGCAACAGGAATACTATTCACTTTAACTGCATCACCATAAGTAGCACCAACCCCTGCGTTGTTAATCAGAGTAATCGTAGTAGCCTTACTATTTAACGCAGTTACATTAGTGAAATCCCAAGTTATAACTGATGTTGTTAGACCACCAAGAAGAACAGATCCCTGAGAAACATCTATAGTTAAAGTTCCACCAACAGCTGTTAGTCCGTCTGTCCATTTGCCAACTACTTTCTCTGTAATATCTCCGTCTAAATGTGATGTACCACTAAAGGTACTAATACCATTGATTTGTACATCACCCCTAACATCCAATCTAGATGAAGGAGCAGTAGATCCTATACCACAATATGCTCCTTTAGTAACTACAAAACTTTCTGATGGAGTTACAAGTTCATTAGAAGAAACTCTTAATCCGTGTGCATTACCCTTTGTAATTGCCCATATTGCTGGTTTTTCATTAGAATATGAAGCAACTTGTAACTGAGATGTGGGAAGTGAAGTTCCTATGCCCACCATACCATCAGATCTAATCCTAAACATGGTTGTAGCATAACCAATCTCTATAGGACCATCAGCAATTGCACCAGGCTGTTGTATTGTAATTTTACCAACATCAGCATAACTAGAGGTTATAACACCAGTAGTATTAATATCTATTGCAGTATCTACCTTTCCAGCAGTTCCTGCATATGTCGAAGTCGTTGCAATACCACAATTTGTAGAGTATCCAGCGGTACTAGCATAAGATACGAAACTAATTAAGTTCGATCCATCTCCAAAGACTGTATATACATCTTCAAAGTTGGCATTAATTTTCAGTGTTCCAGCTAACAGGGTATCCCCTGTCCCATCATTGGGAGCTGAACCAGTGTTTATACCTTGTCTAGCCATTACTTACAAGTGGTTTTTCTTTATTTATAGTTAATATGGAGGGTTGTCATCGTGAGTTGCTAATGTTGATCCCATACGAGTAACAGAAGAGTTCATTCTCTTCGTATCATAGTAGAAATTATTATCAACAGTTGTCTCTACATTTGCATATCTAGCCTTAACAAATGAAGTGTCACCAATTGACTTAACCTTCATTAATTCATCATCAACTTGGATAACATCATTTCTTGACAAAGAACTAATTCCAGAAGAAATAACGATACCCTGATCAGTAGAAGATATCTGAGATCCAATTCCAACAGTAAGTTTCTTGTTCTTAATTGGAGTTTGAATAATATTATCAATCATAATAATAGCATTCAACTTAGGATTAGCATACTTAAGAATATGTGTTCCAGTACCAAGTCCTGTGAAGTCCATTGGTAATGAAGTTGATAATCCAGATAATCTAAATGTTACATCATCAATCTTCTGTGCAAATACGGTATCGGGCATATTTGTAGTACCAAGTTCAATTGGAGTCATATACAAATCGTCAGCAGGTGAAGAACCACCAATATATGTTCCAGCAATAGAAATTCTATTGGTAGATGCATATCCAGTACCACCTTGAACTACATCAACTTGAACTACATCAAGATTAGCATCTCTAATAACATCAAATCTTGCACCACTACCAGATCCATTATTGGTAGATGGTAAGTTAGAGTATGTTGTTAAAATACCAGTTCTTGTTCCTGTAACAGCAGTAACTGGGAATGTAAGATTATTAGCTGGATTTGCACCACCCAAGTGAGTTCCAGCAATACTTACAGTATCACCAACATCATATCCAGTACCACCACTGATCAATACAACAGCTGTTGAAATTGCAACACCACTTGTTTGATCATAATCAAATTTAACTTGGAATCTTGCACCAGTACCATTACCAGTAGTTATTCCAGGCAAACCTCCATCAGGACTACCAAATCCATACCATCTGAATTGTACTATAGGAGAAGATGTAACAGCAGTACCAGTAACAGGGCCTGGAATTTGTACGTTATATCCATTTTCATACATCGCACTGGATCCAGTACCAGAAGTAACAACAGACATAACAATGTCTTTGGTTCCAGTTACATGTGATGTAGTGCCAATACCAATTCCATCTCCACCCTGTTTATCAAGAACCAACTCTTGACCAGATTGGAAATTATGTCCCTGAATAGTAAGTGCGTTATTAACTAGACTAACAGCACTAGTATCAGAAGCACCATATGATACTTTAAATACTGGTCTATTGTCAGATCTTAATTTAAACTCGGTATTTCCTTGTAAAGTACCAGTTCTATCATGAGCACCATTAAATCCTTGAGAAATATCATCCAACTTAAGAACCTTATTAGTCTTATTAAGAATATAACTCTTAATTGGTCTTCCTTCAGGGAAGAAGATTCTCTGTACAGATCCATCAGGTAAAGCATCATCTTCTGTAACCATACAGAAATTCTGTCTATTACCTAAGAATACTTCATTGTCAATATTGATTATAAGATCAATCTTTTGATCTGCTGGTTTGACCTTCATATTGTTGGATTTTGCAATACCAACACTTACCAAATTCAATGCATCTGCATCTTTTTTAGGATCACTAGTAATTCTTAAATCAGAAAATTCAAGGAATCCAGATGGGTGTAGAATAGATCTTACAGATTCTTTCCACTGATTATATGGAAGATCACTCTTAATTGAGTATGAGAACTTCTGATAATAGAAGTTATCTGATATTCTTTGACCGAAATCATTAAGAATACCAAAATTCATATCATTCTTGGATACTTTATTTCTAGTAACTCCAAGTTTAGTTTTAACCTTAAATTTGGTTACATCTCTGACATTTCCTTCTAGTTCAGATACTTCACCAGTTAAGGTATCACCAGATCTAAGTACTCCTATAGTATCTCTTAATCTTAGTTGATTTAATTTTTCATTCCAACCATTTTCTGCAACATAACCTTCAAACTTAGCAGCAGTTACTCTTTCACCAGAAACATATCTTCCATCATCAATTAATTTCATATCAAAGACAGCCATGTCTTTATAATTGACGATATAACCTAGAGTAAAGTCATCATCATAAGAACCAAGAGTCACAGTATTAATTCCAGCAACATTCGCCATACTGTAGGTAACAGTATAATTGGTGCTATTAATACCTGTTACTGGGAAGAAACCATAGTCATAATCTGCGGAGTTAAAGTTATTTTCTCCCTGTGTTATTGAATCTGGTTTTAATCTACAACCTTCTATGAAAACAGTATCTCCAACAGCAAATGGGAACGGTATATCAGTAGAAGCATAACCAGAAGTTATTGGTTTATTAAATTGAGGATCAAGAAGTAATTCAACTGTTACATCAGTACCAGAATGTGTAATATTATCAATATCATAACCATTAGAGTTTTTGGTAGTGATAATACTTAATGGTTCATTAAATTCATAAGCATTTTCAATAACTTCTACGCTATCGACAGATCCACCAATAACATGAGCAGCAATTTTAACATTATCGTTACCACGAACGGTAAGAGTTGGTGGTTGGGTATAGTTTCTACCGCCTGTTGTTACTCCAACTTCATCAATCCTAGCAATTCCATTAATATCTACAATTGCAGGAACACTTAAGAATGGTAATAAAGTAGGATCAGTTGGATAATCAAATCCATCTTTTACTCTTTCAAGATTATCAATTTCTCCTATTTCTGGTGAAGAAACTTTAACAATACCATCTTTACCTTGAGTACTAGCAAAACCAATAACTTTAGGTAATATTCTATATCCTTTGCCAGGGAAATTAACCTTAGTTTTAGCAATTGGACCTCTAGCAGTCTCAGAATTAGTTCTATATGTTATTGTACTAACACCAACCCTAGAAACATACATCTGAGGTTCAGTTGGTTTAGATTTCAAGTTGAATGTAAATTCTTTATCACTCTTCCTAAGAATACTGTGTTCTGCCTTAATAACAATCTTATCGAAAGTTATATTGTTTCTACCAGTAACCTCAGTATCAGATATACCATACAGTTTTCTGTTATCTGAAGGAACAACAGGAGTAAGATTATAATAACTCTTTCTTGGATAATCTGTACTTGACCTTAGACTAACAGTAGCATTAGGAGTGCCAGGAATACCACTTCTACTTACATTAAATCCTAAAGCAGAATCACCACTTACATCCAATCTATTAACAAAATCAATATCTTCAAAGAAATCCAACCTCATGTCACCAAGAGTCTGGTCAGAAACATCAAAAGTAATAATATTACCCGTAGTGAAATTAAGTGCTGGATTAATCTTAGCAAGATGATATGTACCAACTGCAACACTAGTAATATTAACTACTTTAGCATCATCTACATCTTTTCTATGCTTACATAATTTTATTGCACTAACATCTTCCCGTAGAACAAAATATGTTTCATTATCTACTAGTCCGTTTATAGTATTTCCACCTGAATAATATACAACTTTATCACCACTTTGGAATGATGGATTATTAATTGCAATTTGAGTTAAATCTGCACTAAAATCATTATTATCAAAAGATACTTTTTCAGTAGTAATTTTAGCAAGTACTGGATCGTACCTTAAGGTAACTGTTTCTGTTGAAGTGGGTATAGCATCTATAGTAATTACATCACCACCAAGTAAATTATGGTTAGTTTTAGTAGTTATTTTTCCATAATATCTTTCTATAGTAGAAGTGACTTTTGGAAAATTGGTAGCAAGTGAATGACCAAAGCCAATAACATTTGATAGATTATAGAAATATACAGCATCTGCAGCAGTAGGGAATCCTACAGTGGATAATCCAATACGATCTCTACCAAGATTAACAGCATAAACAGTAGATCCCTGAGCTAGAACTTCTGTTCCTACACCAGTTGTTGCTCCAACTGAAGTTTTAGCCCAAACTAGAGAAGTTCCTGCATATCCTATATTATAAGTTAATTTCTGTCCTGTTGTATAAACATGACCCTTAGGCATATAAATGGATCTCTCAGGAACAAATCTGTTTTCTATTGTTTGATTTCCAGCTGTACCTAATCCAGTAGATATTATGTCATAATGGGTTCCAGTAGATCCAACACCAACTGTATTTTTTGGATCAAAATAAGTATAATAATTCTTCTGAGATAGGTATGTAATATCCTCATTACCCAATCCAAAGGAGAACTTAGTTGGTTTTAGAATAACATTATCGGTTCCTGCTCTATGTGTAGCAGCCATACCAACATAATATTCTCTCTTAACAAGAAGTCTTGAATATTGAGGATCAATATCCATAACCAACATGGTTTCTGTTCCGATACCAATGATATCATCTTGAGCAAATCCAAAGGTATCAGTAACACTAATATATGTTGTAACTCCAGTAGTATTAACATTTGCAAGATCAGTTGCCAATCCAACAGACCTAGTAAGAACTTCTACTTTCTGAAGTCCATTAAATGGTGTAAATTGTGATGTTGAAATTCCAGAAAGATATATCGTTTCACCATTAGCAATTTCATGTGGTATAGTTGTTATACCAACAATCCTATTATCCTCTAATAACAAAGTTGTTTCAGGGAAAGTAGATACTCCAATCTGTACAGTATCAACTTCAGAACCTAATACTTCAGAAACAACAATATTTGTTCCAGTACCATCTGTACCAGCATTGTCTAATTCAAGACTGTCATTAACTTTATATTCAGTTCCTCTAGCAAAAATAGTTACTGATGATATACCAGAAGTTTTAGTCTTTGTTACATTAAATCTTTGTTTGTAATTATCACTTATCTTATCAATAAGATCATAATCAGAGTTTCCATATGAAAGGTAATATGGACCAACATTTCTTGTTAATTCACTTTCAATTACAGGATTATCCTGATTGAAGAACGTAATAAAGTTATCTTCAATTGGAAGATCCTTGAATTTTGTACCCATAATGTATGGATACTTAGGTTCAGCAACTCCACTTGAATCAACATCAATACTGTAGAAGTATGCATATGTTCCATCTGGATATTGTGGAGTTATACAATACCTTCCACCATATTCATCAAGATCCCCAGAGTTATCATACTTAAAGTCATCAATAAAGTACCCCAGAGCATATCCAGGCGGTCTCAGACCTACTTTAGATGTAGTATCGACTATGTAACCAGTTGTTAGTCTTATAACACTACCACCAGTTGGATTCTCAAATGCATATGGGCCATATATTGGATTACCATCATAGGCATAACCCAATATAGGAGAGTGTTGTGGATTTGCAGTTTGTTCTAAATTACCAGAATCAATATTATCTCCAAGTTGATATCTCAACTTTTTAGGAGGATACATTGATACTGTTTGTAACTGATATTCTGGGTTATTACTTGGTTTAGTTAAAAGAGAGTCTTCCTGACTTATAATGGTCTCATTTTTAGTGACCTGATTAATTTTCCATTCACGAATATCACCAATAAATTTAGCTCCAACACCTCTATTCTGTAAAGTTAATGTAGTATCACTTATTGCATATCCAACTCCTCCATCAAGTATCTGAACACCAGTTATTTTATTACCTGTGATTACTGGGGCAATATCAGCAAAACTACCTGTAGGACTGGTTACAATTATGTCAGAATCTTGTCTAAACCCTAAACCAGAAGCAAGTATTTGAACATCTACAATAGAACCATCAATGATTATTGGTTTTAATAATGCCTGAGTAGTAACTGTAGATATACCAATATCTGGTCTTCTATGGAAGTCTAAAATGTTAGTACAACCATATCCTGTACCACCTTCTTCCAAATAGACACTTTCAATATTTCCAAGTACCTTTGGACGTATAGTAGGTTGAATGATTGTAGTAGATCCTATAGCAGATAAAGTTTCAACAGAAACAACAATAGGTGGGTATGATATTGTATGATTACCTCCAACACCAGATCCTCTTAAAGTTATATTTCTTTTCTTATCGTAGTTCTCAGGAGTTTGTTGAGTACCAATACCAACATCATATAATTTAAATCTATTACTGTCTAATTTACCTACAGCATAATTCGTAGTTGTAGATAATCCATTAATAAGAGTTCCAGTAGCACTATATTGTACTATCTCTCCACTTTGGAAATTGTGATTAGGTGCAAAAATATAATCGTCAGATGTACTTATACCAGACTGTGTGTCTCCATTAACAGGTCTTCCAGGCACAACAACCTTTTTGTTGGAATAACCAGTTCCAGGCTCTTTTACATAGATCTTGGTAATTGTATTTTTAGCTTCAAGAGTTGTTAATCTATGGAAACCAAAACTAACAGATCCCAAATTAACAGTGTTAATTCCAGCAATAGCATCTTCTGGAGTTGTATGTAATTTAAGTATTAAATCACTAACTGGGAAAGCATAGTAGGTTGCACCACTTACTATGTTACCAACAGGAGTATTTCCTCTTGCATCATATACAACACCTTCACCTAATTCAAAATTATGTCTAGTTTCAAAATCAATAGTATCTGATGATGTATTAACAGATGTACCATCCGCTTTAAAGTTATTCTGAATTCTTCCTCTAACAAAGTTAGACTCCAAAACAGCACCAGTACCATTACCACCAGTAACAGAAATCTTTGGTTTCTCTTGATATCCTATTCCAGGCGTTACAAGTTTAACATCTCTAAATGATCCAGTTACATTAGCATGAGCAAAAGCACCAGAACCTTTAGAATCATTAATGATTAGTGGTGGTCCATTAAGAACATCATAGTCTTTACCAGAATCAGTTACTTCAATATTTCTAATATCACCAAAGAAAATCTGTTCATCAAGAACGGTAGGTGGGAACAATTCAACACCATTACCTAATAATCCTATAGCTCTATTATCAATATCTCTTTTGTTAGGATCATCAAAATAGTTCTTCTCTCTTACATATGGAAACTTACGTAAGATTTTTTGATTTTTTAGTGTTTTATTTTCCCAACCAGACTTGTATATAAACTGTCCTGTAGTATTGATTTTTAAAGCAATATACTTATTAGCAAATACGTCAGAACCACTGTATGAAAGTCTAAATTCAGTTTCATTTACACTAGTAACAAAGTAGATACCAGTTTGGATACCACTTGTAGTAGTATTGTCCCAATATATCTTATCTCCCGTTACATAATTATGTTTAAATGCAGTATTAGATTGTGGGTCAATAGACTTAATCGTATATGTATATCCACCACCTAAAATGGGTACTCCACTATCAGTAGCTTCTACAGAATCAGACTTAACCCAAACTTTATTGTCAGTAGCGAAAATAGGGTAGTTTGGTAATCCAGAAGAAGCTACATAATTGTACTTTTCATCCTTATCCAAATAGGTGTTCTGAATACCAACGGGAAAATCACCAACACCAGCAAAATAGTTGGAATTATGAGAAGCTTTAATAACTTTCTTTTGAATAGTTGCTGGATTTGCAGGAGGAGCTGAAGAAACCTGTACAACAACAGTATTTGAGAATTTCTTCTGTATATTTGTTGCTCCATACTCAATATCTTTAACAATAACAGATATTGAATTTCCAAATTGATCTGATAGTGTTAATTCCTCATCAACATAGAAAACAATAGCGTCAAATAGTACAATTCTGTAGGTATTAACGTTTACCTGACTAAACGATGAAATTGTATGAGTAGAAGGAATATTATAGATCCAATTGTTAAATTTTGGATCATCCCCCAAATCTTGACCAAAGGAGTTCAACTTCATTGAATCCCCAACCATCATATTTGATGTGTCAGTAGTATCAACGGTATCAATAACATTTACAAGTCTAAACTGCAATAAAGCAGTTTGACCTATACCAGAATAAGCATAAGCTAACTTATCTTGGAATATATCTGCTGAAAAGTTTAAAGATGTGGATACACCAGTTACACCCAAAAACTGATTAACTGTTTTGTCTGTATATGATACACTAAGGAAGTTTGAATCTTTTGTTGGTTTAATTAAAAGATTACCAGTTTTACCAAATCCAACGGTAGAGTCAACAACAATCGAAGTGGAATCTTCAGCAGTTGCTTCAAGAGTTTTAGTTTTGCCTGGAATTTGGAAGGATCCATCAAAAGAAGTAGAGTCTAGAGACAATTCATAAAAGTCTTTAGAACCAACAGGTCTATATTCTACATTATAAATCGAAGCACTTGCAGTTCCAATGCCAGGTATATCTTGGTACAGGAAATTACCAACTGCATTTAGTGGTTCTCCTCCAAAAAGATTCTCTACAAGAAGGTGTTTAGTTTGGAAATATACGTTAGATGATGCACTAATTGTCTGATCAATTGGTTTAATCAGTTCAATCTCTTCACCATATAGTAATTTGAAAAGAATCTGATACGATGCATCAGTTCCCTTAGACATATAAAAGTCTTTTGCCCTTGTAAGAACATTAGCAACAGACGTACCAGCAGTAAAAGATCTATTTTCAAAGCCAGGAAGGAACTCAGTTTTAAACTTAGTAAAGAATGTTTGTAGAAATAAATTACTTAAATTAAATACTGGAGTAGTAGATACATGTTTATCTGCATCAGTTTCCTGAAAACTTAGAAATTCTGATGCGTCTTCTCTTGATATTTGATCAATACCACTAAATCCCCTAGCACATCCTAAGAATTGTGTGTCAGTTTTTGAAGTATATGTAATAATCTCATTATCAATCTTCAAAAGACCATATGTTGCAGGCCAACCACGAGTAGAGACTACATTTATAGTGGTTTCACCAGCAAGAATATCAGCCGTGAGAACCGTTGCAGGCACTAGGGTTTCATTGTTAAATGCACTGATTTTTCTATAATCAACAAGATTGCTGGCTAAATCAACAACACCTGATTGGTGTTCCTGTGATTGATAATAGACGTTAAGGAATTCCTCAAACAGAGGTGACTCCTGATTCAAAAATTCAGGGATCTGCGACTCAATAATATGAGAGATTTTTACCTTTTTAATATCCGTCATTTATCTTGTATAGACTGAACCAGTTGTGTAGCTGGAGGTAGTGACGTATGATGTAGCAGATGTATTTTCACCAGAAGAAACAACGTCAGGAATAGCAGAGACTTCACTATGTTGAACATCAAGTTGTAAATACAAATCTTTCAATGCAATAACATCATTGGATTGTGGAATTCCTTCTATTTGAATTGTTCCATTTGCCAATGAAGTACCTGTTATATTTACCACATCTAAAATAATCTCTCCTTTGGTATAATCAATTGTTCCAGCATCGTTTTTAACGATAAGAGGTATATTATTTTCAAGTTTAAAGAATACCAATCTTCCAGTTGTAGTACCAGTTATAGGTACATCACCAAGAAAAACAGTTCCATTAATATTGCTTACAGTGAATCCTGTAGATTTAATACCATAACCATCACATTGTTGATAGAAGGCATTTCCATAACAGAGTTCGTATGTAGCAAATGTATTGATTTCTGGAATAATGTCTCTTCTCATCTTAACTTTAGTGATGTTAGAAGTAACACCTCTAGCAGAATCATCAATCAAACCAACGATTTTACTGTATTTGAATCTTCCACCAAAAGCATTAATATCCGTTGATTGAGAATAAGTGGTTAATGTCTTAACTACCGATGTTCTCAAGTCAGTTACATTGGATATTGCGTTAGTGTTATAATAGACAGATGAATCAACTTCAACATAAAGATACTTAAGGTCAATTATCTCTGGTTTAATTCCAGCAATAGAATATTGTTTTAATTGTGTAGAAATACTATCTTTAGTAATTTGTGATAAGAATGAACCATTTCTTGGTTTAATTGATATAAAGACCTTTCCATACTCAGGTGGATCTAACTCCTCACCCCCATAGGCGGTCACAGACTCGACGTTAGGATAAACATATGGAATTATACCCTTATAGTCGTTTGCCGTTACTGCACGATACTGTGCAGCGTATATACGGGGTGCTAAGTATTTGATTGAACTGATATCTTCTACATTATCACCATTTGAAGCACTAGATGTAGTTGTAAGTAATGAAATACCACTTGTAAGAGTTGTATCCGTATCATCTTTCAAAATACCAATGAAAGAGAAGTTAGTAGCACCATTAGCAAGAGGTCCATTGGTTACAACATAACTGACTGTAACCTTTGCACCAGCAGGTGGTTTCTTACCTAAAATTCCATCACCAAACAATATCTCATACTGTTCATCTTCAATCTCCTGAATAAGGAACAGTTTAGAAGTAGAATCTACTCTTAAAATATTGTCATATAGAGCATAAATCTCATTCGTTGTTGATTTTACAGTAACACGAATAGAAGTAGTATCAATATTAGAATTTGGAAGAACAAATCTTTGATTGGGTTGAGAATAGTCAATTGTGAATGTCTTTGTTAAATAGACACCCTCATAGATTGTTAAATTGTTGAAAAGAGCAACATTATTATCATCTACAGTAGCAACAAAGTCATCTGGAATAGAGAATATGTATTGACCACCTTGTTGGTTACCTAATGCAACTTGTCCAGCTTTTAATATTACAATCCTAGTATCATTAGTACCTAAGTCAACACTGAAATTAACCGTTGCAGAAGCAGACCTACTTGACCTCGGTACATAACCAATATTTCTTGCAAGTGAAACAACATTCTCTCTTAGAGTTGCACTATCAAGAAAACACTCATTAACTGCCATATTAGTGTTATAGGCAGTAATGTATGAGTTATACGCTAACAGATCAATCAGAACAGAAAAGTTTGACCCTTCAAAGTCAAAATCTGTAAATTTACTATTAGTTCGCAAATAATCTTTGATTTGTGCTCGAAGATCGGCAAAATCTAGGTTAGTAAACTGATTGAACGCCATTATAGTCTAGTAGATTGAAGAACAAATTCTATATTTTGAGTAGGCAAAGCCAAACCAGTCACATCATATCGAATAGCAACATTTAATTCATTAGTATCAGGTGGAAAAGCTACCTGACAATGAACATTATTAACTCTTGGTTCAAAGTTTTCAAGTAAAAGAATAATATCATCTTGAATACTTTCAGCATCGAACACAGTATGTAATTCAAACATAGAATCATCAATCTGTGTTCCAATTAAATCATTATGGAATCTTTCACCCAAACGAGTTCTCGTCAAATTTGTGACAGATCTTCGTATAGCATCCTCATTAGAAAAGATACCAAGATCATTTGTTACAGGATGTCGAACAAATGATAAACTAATATCCCTAAAAACTGTGGATTTATTTTTTGATCTGTCTATTAAAGCCATTCTGGTTCAGGACACTTATGTGTATCTAGGTCACTTTCTTCCAATTTTTGCTTTCTTTTAGCATCATTGGCATCATCTCCAACAACTTCACGGAGTAAATTGTCTTCGTTTCTAGTTTCCATAGTAAATTCCATTATCATATCTTATTTATCGCATAAAAAAAGCACTTAGGCATTTACCCAAGTGCTTAAGGTTATTCAATTGTTTTTTTCTACCCTGCTGCCAATGGAGATTGAGTATTGTTGTTGATTGCAGCAGACTTCTTACGTGCTTGTGCGGATACATCATATTGTCCGACTGTCTTTCCACTTCCACCGCCAACTGTAGTGACGTTATGTGGTGCCTTTGTTGGATCTGAATCTGCCATTAACCTTGTCCTCTGTAGGGTTTTCTTTTGTGATTTCGACTAGTTGCAGAGTATTTAGAATTATTACCCTGTCCTTGTCTAGTCTTTTTCTGAATCTCACCTAGGGGAGATCCATTTTTTGACATTTTTCTTACTGCCATAACCTATTTATCAATACGATTGTCATTTTGATGTTTAGCCTTCAATCTTTGTGGAGAATAACCTTCACCAATATAGTGTTCAAGTCTTCTTTCCGCCTGTTCTTTTGTTAAGTTCTGATCAACCTTGGGGTCAATGACATACCAGCCATTGGTCCCAAGTTCTACGATCTTCCACAAGGTATCAGTCATAATTAGATAACTCGTGTTTTTTCGTGTCCTACACGGATTTTAGGATCACACCAGATCTCATATCCAGCTTCTTTAGCATCTAGACAGAAGGAAACGTCTTCTCCGCACATATCTTGGACTTCTCCTGATTCAAACACCTGCATTTTAGGTGCAAACCAAGGATATTTCATTTCCTTATGCTCGAATACACCATGTTTGATTAACAACCAACCAAATCCAGTGTAATCTACTGTGAATGGTTTGCGACGACGAGAAATGGACTCAATAGTCTCGTGATTCATAACTCCACCATTCTTAGCGAAATCATCCTCTTCCAACCAGTGAGCAACTGAAGTGGTCTTTCCATCTTCGGTGCAATACCAACCTGCTGCGATGTCTTTCTGCATCCATACGAGACGATAGAACTTCTCTGTATCGAATACAATATCCGAGTCAATCCACAACTGATAATCATACTTAAGTTTCCCATCCCAAGGAATTTGGTCTGGTCCTCTTAGTACGTTAGCCCCAAGGCACTTACAACGGGCAAAATTGACCATAGACGAATAATCTTGCGATATTTGAATCGAAGATCCATTCTGAACTAAGTCAAAACATAGTTGTACAAAAGCCTTAAGGAAAATATATGAGACTCCTCTTCCTGGCAAGCAAAATACGACACTTTTTCCTTTTAGTATCTCTTTTGCTGCAGCCAGATCAAAATCGTCCTCTACTTTTTTAGTCTTGGGCGCATTTGCCTTAACTGTAAATCCTTTAGCCATAACGTTTGCAAAGTTACAATGATATTATACTACGTCAATTCAAAATTGGCAATAGTTGAAATTATTTAGCCTGCTTATTCTTGATTACTTTTATCTCTTCATAACGAAGTTCATCATCGGGGTAATGTGTAAAATAAGCTCGAAGAAATTCTAATTTATGCTTTAGATCCCGTTCTTCGACCTCTTCCATTATTATTTTATTAGCAATATAGACGTTATAAGTATTCATCTTCCATAATGGCTAACATATCCTCTAAATCCGATTTTATATCGGGGTGATACATCAAATTTGTATCATTTTCTAATCTGTATTGAAGTGATTCCACTATTAAGTCTAGATTATAGGAATCGAGCTCCTCTAGCTGCTCAATATTCATATCCTCGATGCGATATCATCAAGTATCTATAAAATCAAACATTTCGCCAATTAATAAATGACGTAGCAATGTACTTTGGGTGTGAAATGGGAACATTTCCTTGATGTGGAAACAAATAATTACAAGGAAAGATCAAAACTTTACCTTTTACTGGTTTACACGCTATTCCATGATTAGGAAACTCGGTTTCACCACCTTCATCAACCGTATTAAGGTACATTATAAGAGCAAATAGTCTAGTAACACTTCCTCCAGCATATTGATCGAAATGGTAAGTGAATTTTCCTTCATTTGGGTGATAAACTCGAACTGAATAGTTCTGAAATACCAAATCTTCCACTGGACCTGGGCATTCATTGATATATCGACTATACGTTTGATGAGTTATCTCAGATATCCACTCAAAAATAGGATCATCAGGTGTAGGAGTAACTTCTCTAGCTATTTTATTGTCAAAATTAACACCTTGATCATTAATTCCACCTACAGAACCATCAATATGACGATCTTCAACCTTTTTAAACCATGATAACATTTCATCGACCCTTTCATCGGGTATAATATCATATGTTTTGATTAAATCGGTTACTTTAGTAGGAAATTGAGGGTGCAATTAATAATCTCCAGTATAATTTGGCATATTAAGCGATTCTAACTTTCTTCCTTCTGGTCCTTCTTTAACACAGTCTTCTTGAGTGTTTGTTGGCCCTAAAGCTGATGTATAATTAGGCCCTTGTGAAGCTAACTTCAGACTATTAAAGGAGAGATCTCCTGCGACGCTACGGCGCCGATTTTTTGTTAGAAAATGAGGATAGACAACATGATACAAATCGCTGGGAAATAAAAACATAGTTCCCACATCAGCCGTAGTTAGTTTCTTATTAACCTTTCTTACTCTGCCTAAAATGTCTGTGTAAGTTAGTACATAATCCCCAGCTTCTGGATGAAATGAACCTTTAATTGATTGTTCTTCATCTGCATTAAAAGGTATCTCTAGCCATAGAACAAATGAAAATACAGATTCATGATTATGTAAAGCCTGATATTGTGTTTCATACGATTCATTTGCCCACCAACGTTGAAAAGACAACTCATGTTGGTGAGTAAATCTGTTATTTGTTGGTAACCCAAAGTTATCCAGATATCCCTGAACACATGGGGTTAGTACAGTATTCGCAAACCAGTGTTCATCATCAAATAGTAACCACTGTTGATTATGTTCTTTTATTCCACCATTAGGATCTACATTCAATCCTTTTGGTTTATACTTATCAACAGTAGATTGTACTTTATCGATAACTTCATTACTTAACTTGAAGATACCAATACCCAGATTGGGGAAATTAGTATATTCCCCTGACTGAAATACTTGTTCCATTAAAAACTCGCCTCTTCATACTGTTCTAATTGTTTTTCACTTATTTCTGAATATGTTATACCGTCCCAATAAGAATGAAATAACCTTCCCCATATTACTCTAAACTCGTCTTCGTCCAAATTCTTAAACAACGGACGATCATTTAAGTAGATATGGTAGGTTTTCACGTTTTTCTCCTCGGTACTTGAATAGTCCATGCTGGTGCAACTAAATCAACTAGTTCAAAGTTCTTTTCAAAATAAGCCTTTCTTTCCTTTGCTTCCTTCTCTAATCTCATCAACTCTTTTTCTCTGCCTGATTCGGGTTGGATCTCACCATAATGAGCTTTCTTAGGATTCTCTTCATCCATATACTCAAGTATGAGATCATCAATCATACCGTACATAGTATCCCATGTTAAACGAATACGTGCATCAATAGCCACTTCATCAATATCATCCTCAGTCATCTCTAACTTAAGGACTTTAGACCTAATAGACACCAATTCATTTAAATTAAATTTAATAACGATGTCATTGTACATTGCAGACATAATTAATCTTTCAAATCAGGTAATTTCTTTTCAACCCAGTGTTCTGAGTTATCGATACCAGCAGCAGTAACATACCTCATGATATGTTCATCTATCTGATGGTAGATTGGATGTAAATCCAAATCCATATTAATGT
>VTLG01005836.1_pt1 | contig 36333 bp, 64 predicted proteins | sample 4694571 | NCBI WGS metagenome assembly VTLG01 (sample SAMN12604809, study PRJNA352737) | marine metagenome | biome: ENVO:00000447; feature: ENVO:00000209|ENVO:00000569|ENVO:01000036; material: ENVO:00002151; isolation source: viral sequences binned using virsorter ...
GTGCGATTAAAGTTGGTGACGTAAAAGAAGCGGAAGAAAAAGCAAAATACTTATCTCAAAAAAGATGGGATGCTGATTCTGGCGATGCTTTAGATGACGATAAAATAGAATTGTCTTTACCAGCATTAGAAGCTGAAAAAGGTCGCTATGATGCACAGATAGCAGATTTAAAAGCTAAAAGCGATGGTCTAGCTGCGGTCATCGAAGATTACAAAGCAGCATAACATAAAACCAAAGGAGTAAAACGTGGCAAAAGAAGAAAAAAAACCCGTTATTCTATCAATGGACGGCAAAGAGTATACCGAAGATGATTTGAATGGCAATGAAAAGGCTATAGAAGCCTATAACCATATTATGAATCTTCAGAGAAAACTAGAGCAATCAGTTTTCAATCACCGTGAAATGGAAGGTGGTAAGGTGTACTGGCAATCTCAATTAAGTAACGCTTTGAATGAAGAACTAGAAGAGCCAGAATTAATTGAGGCTTGACTTGAACCATAATCTTATTAGATAGTTATATAATGCCACACGGTAAAAGAAAAACAAATTTAATAAAAAAGCATAATTTACAAGGCGTAAATAAACCAAAAAGAACACCAAAGCATCGTACTAAATCTCATATGGTTTTAGCGCAAGATGGACATAATTTAAAGTTAATTCGTTTTGGGCAACAAGGAGTTAGTGGTGCTGGTAAAAAGCCAAAAACTGCTTCAGAAAAAGCAAGAAAAAGATCCTTTAAAGCTCGTCATGCAAAAAACATCAAAAAAGGTAAGATGTCAGCAGCATATTGGGCTAATAAAGTTAAGTGGTAATGGCAAAAAGTTCGTTTATTAATTGGGATAACGCTCCAATAGGTAAAGAAGCTCTTATTGCATTGTTTATATTTATAAGTGGTTTTGTAGGAGAAGGTTTTTATTTTTATAATCGCTTTTTAGAGTTAGAAAAAAACATGATGGATGCAAATAATAAAATAGAAAACTTACTATCAAAGCACATTGAGAACGAAGAAGAAGAAATGGCTAAATTAGAGGAAAGAGTTAAGTTCTATGAAAAAGAGTTTAATATCAATCCTCTAAGTTGGCGAAAGAAAAAGAAGTGAAGCAATACTGGGAACTAATAGAGTTTATATTAATATTAATTGCTTTTAGTTGGGTAGGATTAATATTTATGTCTAGCTGTGAAGACTCATATATGACAGTAGAGCGTAGAATTATAGATGCAGAAAACAAAATACCTATATATTTTACTGCTTCCGCAGAGCAAGATGGAGTAAATACCTGGCGACCAGTTTTTACGTATTATATATACCAAATGGAAGAAGGTGTTTATGACGCATATTTTCATGCCTATGTAATGATAGATGATTCTGTAGTGTATTCTGGAGTGCAACCAATCGTAATAGAAGGTGGGAAAAAGATATGGGGAGAATATGTTGCGGAAGGAGCTAATTTTTCTCCAGAACTAGTAGTTAATAGTACGCCAATGGCATATTGCAGTATTAGCCATGACTAGAAGGTAAACTAGTGAATGAAGATTTTTTCAAAGAAATATTAGGTGAAGCTACATGGTATTTAATTGGATTAGCAGTTGTATGGCTCGCCAGGGGTTTCATAGAGGAATTTCTAAGCGGTCTAATGATGATCAGAGGAAACGATGTCAACTTAGACGACAATCTTTTATTAGGAACAGATGAACGAAGATGGCGCGTAATTCGTATGACTATCTTCAAGACTATCTTTCATGGTGATTTAAAAAACGGTGGAAGAGCAAAAATGATTATTAGAAATTCACAATTAAAAGAATTAATAATTAAAAAGAAGCTGGTAAATGGATATAAAAATGAACAAAAAAGAAGTTGACAGTTACCGATCTATAGTTCAGTCTCGATTAGAAGAGCTTGCTGTATTGAACGCAAAGCATAGTCAAGATATTATGTATGTAAAAGAATCTATAGACGATATAAAAGTATTAGTGAAAGAACAAAATGGTAGAGTAAGAACATTAGAAGGAAATATGTCGGGTATTAAAGCTATAGGCATTACAATAGCCACAGTCTTTTCTTCCTTGTTTGGTTACTTATTTACGAAAGGATAATTATGTTAGAATGGGCAGTAGCAAAAGTAGGCGTACAAGCAGCACAATATGCCGCTGGCGGTGTAGCAGCAGTAGGTATCGCATGGATATTGAAAAAGATTCCTAATGATAAAATAAAAGCCAAGTTCGGCTTATTAATGTATGGTGCTGGTGTAGCATGTACACTAGGATTAGCTAAGTGGAAAATAACCAAAGGCATATGGAATAAAACCATAGAACCTTGGGTAGTGGACGCAATCGACAATATTGTATCGAATGGGATTTCAGAATTCGTACGCGGTTTACGTTCGGATAATAAATGAGCGAAAAGCAATTAAAAGATTTAATTGATAGAGTATTAGAGAAGCTAGACCTTTACTCTAAGGATGCTGCTGACTTAGTGCTTAAAACCATGAAGGTTGAAAGCCAGTTACGTTACATCCGACAGCTTAAAGGTCCAGCTTGCGGAATGGCACAGTGTGAGCCGTGGGTCGCTGTAGACGTTGTAACTAATTATCTTTCCTATCGTAAAGATCTAATGAGAAAGGTAGCAGAAGCATGTTGTGTAAAGTTATCATACTTTACAGCTCCGAATGAAAAAGATTGGGCTTGGATATTAGAAACAAACATATCGGCTATGATAGCATTCTGTCGATTGCATTATAGAAGAGTTCCAAAACCTTTACCATCAACTTTAGACGAAAAATGGCTGTATTATAAAAAATATTACAATACGGAGCAGGGAAAAGCTACTCACGAACATTGGTTAAAGCTGATCAAGTAAACGATATAAGTATATATAGATGGTAGTTGCAGTAACAGATATTATAAAGTTTTTTAAAGACTTAGATCGGTTAAAAAACCTGGCAACATCACAAAGTCCAGATGTGGACAGGATATTAAAGTTAATTAAACACATGGAATGTCCAGAAATAATAGAATTTGAAAAATTTGATTTCAAGGAAGAAACGGCACAAGCATGAGTAGTAGATACGAAGCATTTTGTAATAACAACACCGATCTCCAAGCTATTTTAAGTACAATCGATAGTTATGATCGAAAGCGTGTACTTAGTCCAAATTGGGTAGCAGAAGGGTCGGCTAACGTATATCAATTAAACAATTCTGGATTTTGCAGTGTCCTATTTAAGGACGGCCAAGATCTAGGCTCGGAAGCTGGGTCAAAGCCAGCCGGAGATAACGGTTGGAGATACCAAGAAGCAACGGACAGTATTCAGTTCTACCTAGCATCAAGCTCTGCCACCGCATTGAACTCTATGGTTTTTGAAAGCGGACAAGATTGGGATGATTTAAAGGGTACTGTATGCAAGGAACAAGCAGACAGAATTCGGTCATATTTAAATAGACCAGTTTACAAACGTAAGCGTACCCAGGCGCAAGGTTCAAGTGAAAGAAATTATGATTGGATATTGGTGCGTTGTAACGCTGCCTTGGCCGTTGCGGACTTAATTAGAAGTTATGATCCGGAAAAAGCAGAAGAGATTGAATCTAGGATTACTAATCCAGATGGTGACGGTTTACTAGATCGTCTTCGTAAAAAAGAATATGTACTTTGGAATGAAACCTCTTGGAGAACAGAAGGTGGTGTAATACAAGATGTTAGCGTAAATGCAAACACTACTGGTGTAATAGAGGATGTAAAACTAAGCGGACCACCTAGCACAGATTGGGATGATGTACGAGTGTCTATTTCTACGGGTGGTACTTTTGCTGCTGGTACTGCTAGTCCAGTATATTATACAGTAAAAACTAGAAATGATAGCGGTATTGGAATGAATACAGTTGTATCTGAAGAACAAGTAGATGGTAGTTATCAACCTTTGGCTTATGGTGCAAGTATAAGGTTTTCTGAAGGTGTATATACCGCTACTGATACCTGGAGTGTGATCTTTGAGTCATCTGATCTCCCCATCGGAAGTGTAAAATCATCACAGATTTATAGATAATGGCTTTATACAGAGCAGAGCATGTCAAATGGGAAGAGTCCTATAATTTATGGGAGATGGAAGGTTCTGAATGGTTTCCTGCTGTTGATTCATTTGAAAATGTTATTTATTTTCGTGTTATTGAGAAATTACATAAGCTATTAGCTAATGAGTTTTTTATTCCAATCTATTTTGACGAACACCGAGGTAATCAAAGTTTTGTAATTAAACCATTAGAAGATAACCTAGGGCAAATCTTTAGTAATGGCCAAGATCGAGAGTATGTTGTTATGATTGAGCATAAACTATTATCTGGTGGAAGTTTTAATCGTAATCATATAAAACAAGCGTCAGAAACTTATGAAAGAGTAAAAAAGTTAATTTTTAATAATATTCGACATGAAAATAATTGGCATAATGGTCGCATTGAGTCTATCGTTACTACCAGGGATGAAGAAGCATTGTTTTCAGAAATACAATTTAATTGTACATCTAGGGAAGTGTCATCTAATTAAGGATATATGAGATGGCAATAGCATATACGAATACAACTTATGACAATGTTGTTGATTCATTACATACAATAATTAGCGATGAATTTCAAATACCATTGTGCTATGATGAACATAAAGGAAGTCAGAGTTTTTTAATAACACCAATAGAAAATACATTAATTGGGTTCTTATCAAATGGTCAGTCACGAGACTATACAATTAATATTAGTTATGAATTTAAGCCTGATGGTAATTATGCAAAGAATAGCGTTGAAAAGGTAACAGAAATTGCTGAAAAAATGAAAAAATTAATCCACAATAATACAGCGTATAGTCCGAGTAGTTCTTATAAATGGCATGACGGCCGTATAGAATCGGTCGTATACAATGAAGATAATGCTGTATTACAATTTAACTGTACGGTAACAGAATGAAAAAATATAAAGCAAATAAAAATTATTGGAACAATGCCATGGATGGGTTTAGCGGTATTGGTGAAGAAAATCATATAAAATTAAGTAATGGGAAAGCAGTAGAATTAGACATTTTAATTGCAAAGCCATTTATAGATAATAAAATGCTTGAAGAAGTAAAAGAAAAAGGAGATAAGTAATGGCTACTTATTCGGGAAAACAATTTAAAGCCGCTGTAGGCTTACACACCTCTAATTTTGGAGTAGCTAGTGTTGCTGGAACAATGTATTATATGCGTTTAGATGAATTTAATGACATTGACTTTTCTGGTGGTTATAGCGCAGAAGTTATGGAAAGAACCGGTCAACGAGTTATACGACCAACAGATCATATTACTGCACACGCAGCCGCGAATGCAGCCGGTGGCGAATACACTTGGTCTTGGAGTAATTATGTTCCAGAGAATGAAGCACTGTTTCATGCTTTGATAACAAGTGTGGCTGAAAACGCTGATCCAACGGCAACAGAAGCTATTACGGGTGCAGCCGCAACAAATACATACGACAATGCTAATGCAAATGCTTTTGATTTAGCTTTACAGCTTATATCTCCAGATGCAGATAAGGGGAGATATATGTATAGTGCTATTGTACAAGAAATGAATATTGCATGGGACGCAGGGACTAACGGGGGGAAGCTCACTACTTCCGGAACTATGTATTCTGGATTTCGCCCTATTATATATGATAATTCTGGAATTACAGTAAACGCAACAGCAGTAGGCTCTGGTGGGTGGAATTTAGATTTGTTTCAAATGGATGCGATAACAATCGGTGGAGCTGCTGTTGTATGTAAAGCATTTAATGTCAATATTTCAAATCCAGCCAAACGAGTTGGAAATGCTGCTTTAACGGAAGCATCACCTGGATCTACTTCAACCGTGTTTGGTCAGCCAGAAGAATATATGCGTGGCGGTTTATTAGACGTTACTGGCTCTATAACAGTAAAAATGGATGATAACTCTATTGGTTTATTAGATAGCTGGCTTAGAGGAACTTCTACTGCTATTGTATTTGGTGATCATGCTACGATTGGCTCTGCAACTTGCCATATTGGTATTCCAACAGCAAAATTTACAGGATTTAACAAAGATTATGCCGCAGAAGACGGTGTATTTATAGAATTGCCATTTCAAGGCACTGCCGACGGATCAGGTTCACTAATTGATTATAGAATTACCTAAAACTGAAGGTTAAAAAATGAAAATAAAGACCTCTCACGGAGAATTTAATGTCCGTGAAATGAAGTTTTCAGAACGCAGGAAACTGCATCGTATGGAAATTCAAACTGTGGCTAGTGATGGAGATGTAAGCCAGGAGAAGTTTTTTGATATTCTTGAATGGGTACGTGAATACGCATTTAAAGATTCTGAAAAAGAACTTGGCCATCTTGATGACAATGATATTGATGAAGTATTGTCTGATGTATATCAACATTATAAAGGGCCTAGTAAAAAAAAGCCTTAACCATAAGAATAAATACTTGGTTTAGTTATTTCGGGTGGGGCAACGATCATCCGTTCCCTACAAAAGAACACTCTTTCCCTTACATGGCGAAAAGCCCCACCCTTTATAAAAAAATCAAATACAATGAGAAAGAAATCTGGAAAGAGGTAGACAGAGTAGTGGCAGAAGATAAAAAACACAAATTCTCTCCAGGTCAGAATCTTTATTATAATATTCCCCTTTTCGCTAATCCTCAATATTTCTTAGATCAAGAATCACAGATGTATATTAATGAGTATATAACAGCCAAAAGGTTAAACATCCCACCAGCAGCTTCTTTAGACGATATGACTTATGATCGCTCAGTCATCCTTTCCGTAATTAATGAAGAGTTAGAAGCATGTGAAATGAGAAAAAGAGAGATGAACAATGGCTAATAGATTTATTATTGAAGTTAGAACTAAAGGGTTTACAGAAGCCGGTAAAGATCTAAACAATTTAAATACACAGAGTAGAGCTTTTGTAAAGAATTCTAATAGAGCAAGAACTGCTACAGCAGCACTAAGAAGTTCTATGTCTGCATTAAGAAATAATCTACTTTTATTAACTTTTACATTCGGTGCCTTAGTTGTAGCTATAAATAAAACTGTAGCAGCATATAGAAAGCAAGTAGAAGCAGAAACTAGGCTTAGAGCATCTATGCGAAACGTAGCTACTGCTTCAAAAGACGGTGCGGAAAAATTAATTAATCTTGCTAGTGCATTACAAAAGGTTACTACTTTTGGCGATGAACAGATCATAGCTGGACAAGCTATGTTAGCTACTTTCCAATTAAATGAAGATGCGATTGGTGCTTTGACTGAAAGAATGTTAGATATGGCTGTAGCACAAGGGACCGGTGGCGATGGTCTTACAAGTGTTGCTTTACAACTTGGAAAGGCTTTTACTGGACAAGTAGGAGCGTTATCTCGTAGCGGTGTATTAATAGATCAAGCTGCACTTAAATCAGCTAGAGCTGCTGGAGCAACACAAGAATTTGCATTTTTAGTTGGTGAATTAGATAAAAACTTTAAAGGATTATCAAAAGAATTAGGTACTACAACATTAGGACAAATAGATCAATTAAATAATCAAATTAGTGATTTAAATGAACAAATGGGTCAACTTGCTACGCCAACGGCTGTTGCTACTGCAAAACTAAAATTATTTGGCACAATAGGAATAAATAAAACTTTATTAACACTACAGAATTTTTTCAAAAACCTAGATATGGGTTCAGATTTATTAGCGCAATGGAATGTCGCATTAGGTGTCACTAATGCTCAATTAGAAGTAGTTGCTAATACAGTTAAAAATACAGATTTAGGCCCAGACCCTGCCGTGGTAGCTGGCTTAGAGAGACAAATAGCATTAATTAAAGAAGAAACCGAAACGCTTAAACTGCTTGGTGAAGAAACTAAAAAAGGCAACTTTGTAATGGTTGAATCAAACAGAAATGCTGAAGAATTTATTAAACAAAGAGCGTTAGAAAATCAATTATATACACAACAAAGAAATATAAATTTAGAAATTATACAACAAGAAGACATAATCGCAGCAACAAAAGCTAAAGGTCTTGAGGCAACTATAAAACAACAAAATAAGTTAACTGGTTTAAAAATAAAAGACCATCAAGTTACACAAGCTATTCAACAAGCAGAATTAAAAGCTAGTGCAGGATTATTATCTAGTTTAAGTCAATTAGCCGGAACAAATAAAAAGTTTGCTTTAGCAGGGGCAAGATTAGCGCAAGGCTCTGCTATTATTGACGCTTATGCTGGTTTCAATAAAGCATTAGCGCAAGGCGGTATATTAGGCTTTTTAACTGGTGCATCTGTACTGGCTTCTGGTTTAGCAAATGTACTTACTATACAAAATCAGATTAATGAAATGCAAGGCGCAAAATATGGTGCCGACTTTATTACTTCCGGACCACAGATGATGATGGTCGGTGAAGGTAGCGGTCCGGAGCATGTACAAGTCACCCCTCTCGCAGATAGCAATATAAATGGTCCCCAGGGTGGTGAAGTAACAATTAACATTAGTGGCGGTGTAGTTCAAGAAGACTATGTACGCAATGAATTGATCCCAGCAATAAATCGAGCAACAGGCACGGGGGCAAAACTAAATAATGCTTAGTTTTGATACTAGCTTATCCAACGCACTAGCTATAAAAAACACTACCGCCTTCTGGGTGTTAAAATTATATCATTCTGATGAAGGTACTTCTGATTTCTTAGGCGTTTCGGATTTTCATCGTGTGGATGGAAGTGACATATACCATGGACTTGTATCATCCTGGGGAACATTACAACAATCTCTAGACTTTTTTAAATTTAATGCCACTGTAGGCAGTATGACAGTTACATTAATTAATACAGATAGATCTGTAGATGGTGGTCGATTTTCTGATTTGTTTGCATCCAATAATTATGCAAATAGAAAGTGGGAGCTATTCCAAAATACCGCCCAGGCTGGCACATACGATACTGCTGCTAGAATGATTGGCTCTGGTATTATTGGTGGAGACTTAAAGCATGATACAGAAAAAGCAGAATTAATTTTATTAGATAATAGTTCTAGATATCACAAAGAAATACCCAATCACACAGTTAATAGTACAGATTACACTAATGCTCCAGAAAACAACTATGGCGCACCAGTACCTATAGCTTATGGAGATTTTGGTCAAGATACTACTAATGGAGATTTTGAAAATCATTTTGTTAAATCTAGATTTCCAGCAGTTATAGTAGATAAAGAAGACTCAAGTGGATATATTAATGCACTACCAGATACTAATAAGTCTTTTGTTGATTATGGTGGAGCTACACGAAATAATAGAGTTTTATTAAATCAACTACATTCAAATAATGTATATCTTGGTACTAAAAATATATATTTACAATGTGCTAACGCAAATGTTATTGTAGGAAATGCTTCTGCTGGATCAGATGATACGCCAGGAACAGATGATGAAAATTTAATAAAACTTAAAGGAACTTCTTTTTTTGGATATTTTGATTTTTTAAGTGCAACGGATGCTGCCGGTTTAACTATTAGCGAATTTAGTGACAGAAGTTTTACTAGCACTGAACAATTTGGAGCTGCTAGTGGTGAAACCGAAATGACTTTAAATTTTCCTACAATTCCCAAAGCTGGTATGCTTACATCAAATGGAAAAGTTGATATAATAATAAATATTAGTGCTATATCTGGCACATCACCAACTCATTTTAGGGTTGAAGCACCAAACTCGGCCGGCAATGAAGTAGATATTTCTCACGCAACAGGAACGCAAACAGTAGCTGCATTTCATAGTTCAGCTTTTGACGCTGATGAAAGAGAATCGTTGGATTTTACAGATACGCCTATGACTGTTTCAATAAAAAGAACTAGCGGTACTACTTTTGCATCTATTGCTCAATTAGGCTTACAAGTAGAATTTAAACCCGATCAAAATTTCACAAGACCTATATATCAAAGAGAAGTAATCTACACTGGTGCAAGTAATGATCCAGGCGGATACAAAATTACAAACACCGAAGTAGACACTTCTTTAACAGCGCAAAATCTAGACTATATATATTATTCGGGTAAAGGTCGTGAATATGCTGACGCTGAAAGTGAAGCAGAAAGAGATGAAGGTTATAGTGCCGGTGATTTAACGGAGAATCCAATATTTATAATAGAGGATCTACTTACTAAAGAATTGGGATTAACAAGTTCTGAATATGATACAACTTCTTTTGACAAATCGGGTTCACCAGAAGCAAGTGGTGGTGCGCATATTGCAAATACATTTAATGACGCTATTACAGATATAAAATTTGCTTTTTGTATTTATAAGTTTACTAATTCAAAAGAGATAATTGATGCAATAGCTAGGCAGTGCTGCTCGTATGTATTTACAAGCGGTAATGGTAAAATCAAAATTGTAACATTAAAAAGAACTGGTGGCTATAGCGGTGCAGATAAAACAGTAAATTATAACGATATAAAATTAAAAAGCATTTCTAAAACCCCAATAAGCGCAGTAAAAAATGATATTACTATTAACTACGATTTTGATTATCAATCAGAGTCTTTTAAATCTTCTATAAATAGTACAGATTCTACAAGTTATGGAACTGGTACCACAGGAATTAATCAACGATTAAAATTAAAAATGGATGCGTTTGGTATTATAGATACTGATACAGCAACACAATTAGCAGACACATATAAAACATTATTTAAAGATCAAAAAAACGTAATAGAGTTTATAACTCTAACTCCAAAATATAATGACCTAGAAATAGGTGATATAATATTATTTTCAAATTGGGATTCAAACATTAAGCTATTTGGAACAGCAATGGCCACAGATTATTATATGATTACAAGTATGAATAAAGCACCGTCCAATAGCTCATTTAAAGCAGTAAAGGTAAGTTAATATGGCAAATATGAACGTAAGAACACCGAGGTTCTATGTAGACACAATCAATTATTTAATGAGCAGAGGTGTAGCACAAAATGGACAATTTGATGTTTTAGGAACAGATGCTGGTGCATATAAGATGGGTACATTTACAACAGGATCAGAAATAGAATTATTTGATATGAATCCATTAAATAAAGTAACCTTTGCTACAAGCACAGACACCGATGCCCATGTTATGGTAAATATAGATACACACAGTACTTCAAGTAAAAAAAACTTTGTGGCTATTTTAAATCATAATATGAACAGTGCAGATGCTAAAGTATTGATAAAAGGAAGCGATACAGAAGGTCATATCCAAGCTGTTAATATGGGGAGCGCAACAGCAATGGGCAATCCAGCAGAAGTTGTTAATGCAGATGCAATTAGCTCTAGTATTGTAACTCCTGGTTCTGATGGAAGCACTATAGTTACATTTGATGAATCAGCATTAAGATATTGGGGCATTCAATTTGAAGGCAATAGTTCTAATACATTTGGCGGAACAAACTTGTTCGTAGGCTGCATCTTAATCGGAGAGTATTTTGACGCACCCCACGCCCCAGATATGTCAGTTAAAAGAAGCATAGATTTTGATAAAGTAAAAGTATTAGAATCTACTGGTGGGCAACGATTTTCTAACATGATAAGCCATGGTAGAACGTCCACAGCGACTAGTAAATCTCCATTTACGCTTGGATATCCAGATTATGAGGGTTATGGTGGCAGAATATCGTATGATATGAATTTTTCTTTTTTAAACTCTAGTACTGTAATGCCTAATAGATATGAATCATTAGTACATACTGATGATACAGTTGTTTCTGATGTATGGAATAAAACAAATGGTCCCCATATTCCATTCATTTTTAGTTGTGACAATAGCTCTACGGGGACTAATGCAGAATCTGAACATATCTTTGCTAGATTCGCTCAAAATTCACTAAACACAAGTCAAGTCGCTAACGACTTATGGAATGTATCACTAAAAATAGAAGAGGAGTTCTAATGCCAAAAAAAGGTGTACGCGGTAAGTATATTAAAAAAAGCAAAAAGAAATCTAAACGTAAAAAGAAATAATGCCTTAATTGGCAATCATATCTTTACTCGCTTTATTTGATATCATCATATTTAAGCAGTTTTCTTCAAGTTTATTTGCAATATTTTGACGTTCTGTATCTATAATATCATAGTAATGATCGTACGTTATCTTTATGTCTTTATGGTTCATCCACTTGGATACTTTCGCTAGACGTACGCCACTGCGGACTAATAAAGCACCGGCAGAACGACGTATGTCGTGACAAGTAAAATATACACCGCTTTGTTTTCTTAATTCAATTATACAATTATTAATCCAACTTACACTCCAAGGTATTGGGTGTGATCTATCTTTATATTTAGCTAAGATATTTAATACCATATCATTTACTACTATTGTATGTCGTTCATTGTTTTTACGAAGTAAAGTTACTTCCTTACGTTCCCAATCTATATCATCCCAAGTAAAATTATCTTTTAATATTTCTATTTTCCTAGCACCGGTATTTAGATATAACATAAATACATCTTTTATTTCACTATCTACTTCAGCTTGTAAAATTGATTGAATTTCTTGGTCAGTTAAAATATGTACTTTCTTTTTTTCTACTTTTTCCTTGACCGCAGTAGGCGTTGAAGATATGATATTGTTTCTTTTTGCCCAATTAAATACGGCTATAATAGATTGTAGATTTACATTAATACCCGAATGACTATGATGTGCAAAATAATCATTAAACTTTTGCATAGGATTATAAACGTCACCATCAATTACTCTAACTAATAAATTATTTATTAAGGTTTTACTAGGAAATACTTTATAAAATAAATCTAATGCGTGTTTATGTCTATTAAAAGATTTTATACTGCGTTTTTTTGCATCACACAGTTTTATATAGTCATTTAAATATGCGTTAAATACATATTCTACAGAAACGCTATTAGGGTTATTTATATCTACAGGAATACCCGTATGCCGACACATCTCCAAACTTTCTAGCTTTTGTCTTTTTGCTTCCGCTTCTTGTTCGGTCATAGCGTATGTTTTGCGATGACGTTTGCCAGTAAAGTAGTCTTTCCAATCAAAACACCACCTGGAAATTCCAAATTTATCTTTACCTTTATATATTTTCTTAGCCATAATACCTCCTTTGAATTAGCTGAATATAGTTGTAATAACTTTAGCTACAAAGACATTTGTAAAAAAAGTGTTGACAAATAAAACCATTATAAAATACATTCTAAGTAACATATCAAAGGAATTATTATGAGTTCAAATAAATTTCAACCGCTTGAGTTCTGGCTTCGAGAGAATGAGCGATCAAAATCCTGGTTAGCCAGGAAGATTGATGTAAGCCCATCTCTGATGAATCTTATGATTGCCGGGAAACGAACTATGTCAGAGTATCATAAAACTAATATATGCTATGTTACAGATGTGCCTGCGGATGAACTTTTTCCACAATAAAAAATTTCCACATCCATTAAATCAAACCTCGGAAAAGAACCTTAATGGGCGGTGATCAAAGTCATAACAAACCTTCCCTTTCCCAATCGATTACCGCCCGTAATTTTTCCAAAAAATCCACCATATTATATAAAATAGAAGAAGGCCAATACTTTAAATGGTCTTTAGGAACCGGACTATTAATTTCTAAAGGTTTTTCTAGTTGCAAAGTAAAATTATTTAATCAACGCACCGAAAATTGGGAAGGTAAAGTAACATATAAAAATGTCACACAGCATGTCGGACCGGACATGGTAGTCAGAAAGGAAATTAAATGAAGGACTTTTTTTCACAAGTTGGATGGTATATAGATAAATACGGATTTCAAGCGACGTTAATGATGGCATCAATAGTATTATTAATCACATATTTAAGTAATTGTTAAAGGGAAGTAAACAAGGAGAGATTATGAATGATACTCTAAAAGTCAATGTAGGCGATGAAATACCAGTAATATTAACCATGAAAGGTGCCGAGAAAAGCGGTGAAAATCAATATGGTAACTGGCATTTATATCGTTTTGGAAGTAATGGTGAGAATGTCGGTTACTTCGCAAGAGATCCTTTGCATTATAAATTGAAAGATTTAGATGCTGGGACAAAAGTAACCTTGGTAGGTAAAAATAACCCTCAAGGTAAAGGTGTAATTGTAGACTTAGTTTTAGCAAATGGAGTCTCAGAAACACCTACAACAACAAATACTACCACTACAAGTACAGGATCAATTACAGATACTGTAGTTATAGCGGCAGCTAGTTCTCTTGTAGGGTCAAAGTTCACGGAAGAAGATTATTTAAGCCGATGTAAGACGATTGCTGAAACATACAGTACGGTACATGGATATACCGTTCCAGGTAAAGTTGAAAAGCTAGAAGAAACCTTTAACGGTAAAGAAGAAACTAGCGAAGAAAAAATGCCTTGGGACGATTAATTGGCATCAAAGTCTAAAAGGAAAGGCACCGTCTACGAGCGTGAATGCGTAGAAATGTTCAAAGAACATGGATACAAAGACGTTCAGAGAGCATGGGGTAGCGATGGAAGATCTTTATCACAGCCTCCGGATGTGGATCTTGTAGCAGATGATTTGCTTGTGCAATGTAAAAGACGGAAGGCGGTGCCTAAATGGTTGCAATTAAGAAATTGTGATATAGTAATGTTTCGAGCCGACCGGGATGAAAGTTATGTAATTATGAAGTTTGATGACTTTATGGAAAGAACAAAAAATGATCGAATGGATTCTAGAGAGATTTAACGAGGGTGTTAGTGGTGGAAACTATGAAAGAGTTAGAAAAGAAAAAAATATTGAGTCTTTATTTTTATGCTACACTTGTGAATACGTATGGGCAATGGGTAAAGAAGGTAAGTATTTGGTTGCATATTATTATCGCAACTTTCCAAGGTACGGTAAAAACAAAAAAGAATGTCCTCACTGCGCGGAAAAAAATGGGGTTGTTTAGTGATATCTGGTTGGCAAGTCAGAAAGGTGGTTCCAGCCTTTTCTGCGCTTTAGGACAGAAAGGAAAGGGTTATGATTACAATAGCAAATTTTATAGCTAACATATTTATCTTAGGATTAGGTGTGCTGTTTCTGGGGATTGGCATAATAATAATCTTAGGTGTTTTATTTAGTTTTAAGGATATGATCAATGACAGAAACTGAATTAATTCCAGAAGAAACTTGTGATCACCCAGAAGATCAAAGAGAATATACAAACCTAGAAGAACCATTTTGTCTTCTGTGTTATCATATATTTACAGAAGATGAATACTTAGATAAGTATTTATAGTGTGGATATTAACAGAACAATTAATCACCTCTCACTTTGCACCGGATACGAAGGCATTGGAATGGGACTCCGAAACATTTGGCCGAATGTGCGAGAAATCGCTTATGTGGAGATCGAAGCCTTCGCAGTCGCGAACTTGGCGGCAAAGATTGAAGAGGGTTGGATACATCCAACACCTATTTACACGAGCCTTAAAACCTTCCCATTCAAATACTTTCTTGGAAAAGTGGATATCCTTTCTGCCGGATTCCCATGCCAACCCTTTAGTGCTGCCGGAAGACGACAATCAACAGATGATCCGAGACATTTATACCCATATATCGCTGAAGGAATCTCACAGTGTAGACCAACTTATGTTGTTCTCGAAAATGTCGAAGGAATCATCTCAAGCAAAACCGCAGACGGAGAATCGGTACTTAAATATGTCCTCAGAGACTTGGAAGAAAGAGGTTATATCACATCGTGGGGAATATTCAGCGCGGTTGAAGTTGGTGCGCCCCATCAACGAAAACGAGTCTTTATCATGGCCTACCGCCAGGAATAGTGATGCGGAAGGCGGTAGGATAGAAACAGAAATGAGTGAAAAAGGATTTCGATCTAAACAAATAAAAGAAGGTAAGTGGCACAATATACAATTAAGAGAAGCTATTGATTTAGAAAATGAAAAGAATTGGTCAACACCAAATACCTTAGATCATTTACCGCCAAAAGAAGGCGAAGCAATGCAAAGGTTATATGATACACATAGAAAAGGAAGGACATCGCCATCAAATCTAAGAGAACAAGTAAATCCAAAGAGTTGGCCGACACCAAAATCTAGAGATTGGAAAGGAGGGATGGGAACATCAAAAGAGAGACAAAAACACGATTTAGACAAGATCGTGCATTTACCGAATACCCAGCAAGACCAGGAGAAGAGCAGTACGAGTGGGAAGAGCCAAGGACGACTAAATCCCAACTGGGTGGAACAACTGATGGGACTTCCAGTGGGGTGGACGCAACTGCCAACCGAGTGGATCGATTAAGATTATTAGGGAATGGTGTAGTGCCAGAAGTGGCTGAAAGAGCGATAAGAATTTTATTAGAAAGGTTACATAATTAACAATCCACATACCTTACGAAACTCAGTAGGAGTAGGTACCCTTGGTGAACTGGCGGTTCAAAAAGAACTGCACAGACAAGGTTATAATGTATATGTTCCATTGTGCGATAATGATGGGGTGGACTTAATTGTGGAAGATCAGAATCATAATAAATTTACTAGAGTAAATGTAAAAACAATCTCTAAGCTAACTACACGCACTAGTATAGAAATAAAAATGCATAAACATATTGGTACCGGTAGGGTAGACTGTATTGCTGTGTATTTTATGCCAGACGATAAAATAGCATTTATACCGTATAACGATAAAAAAGATCGTTTTAATGTTGCCTTAAAACAAGCAAAAAATAACCAAAACAAAAACCGATTATGGTTTTATGCCTTTACGGAGTTTCCAGAATATGAATAATATAATAAAACAAATGGAAAAGGAATTTCCACAAACGACTTCCGAATTTAAAAGACTACAAAAACAACAATATGAATTATTTTGTCATAAGCAACATGACTATGGACCTAGTAATATTAGTGTAGGTACACAGTTAGAAACAGAAGAAGAAGTATTGATGTCACTAACGGGACTATGGTTCCGTATGAATGACAAGATCCAGAGATTAAAGAATTTATTAATGAAACGCAGAGAAAATGCAGTTGAGGGTGAGCCAATGGAAGATGCCTTTTTGGATGTAAGCAATTACGGGATCATGGCCACTATAGTCAAAAATGGGAAGTGGGCGAAATGAAGAAAAAGAAACTTACTAGGAAAATGAAGATAGAGCGCAATAAGTCTGGAAAGATGTCGGATAATAGTACCTATGCAAAAAAGAAACAGAAGCAAAGACGCGGAATATATAGTCAAAATTCACCGATAAAGAGCGCATAAATGGATGAAAAGCTAATAAGCAACATAAGAATCGTACTGAAAAATGCGTACATGGAAGCACAGCCGGACAAACCATACACAGAAGATATAGAATTTGCTACAATTATAGGGTTATTGGTAGGGGTGCGAATATTAGAAGAATTGGAAGATCTGGAACTATCAGAAAGTATTAAAAGATTAAAAAGAGAAATGGGTATAACATGAGAATTAGTAAGAAACGTCAAGAGATAATGATAAAGGCATTAAAAACATATCGAGATAAGCAGATCAGTATGTATATAGACGCAAATGACACGAAAGAATTATTAGAAGATGTTATTAATGAAAAAGAACGGTTAGAGTTATTAGAGCAGCAGAAGAAACAAAAAGAAAAAGATCAGCGTAATCCACAAACGGGTGAGGTGGAAAAAACGTAGGTGCAAGCATTAGCCATAGTAAAAGAAGACGATATGTACCATGTAGTGAACTTGGTAAACTTAAAGACTATAAAGATTTTCAGTAATAAAAAGGAAGCACAACAATTTAAACAAAAGATCAATAACTGGAAGCATGTAAGGAAGTTCAAATGAAAGCAAATACAAAACAACACACAGTATATAAGACCGGTACTGGCGAAAGATTGCCAGGAGTAACTACGGTAATTAACGAGTTAGGGTGGAATAAAAATATGTTAGTGGCATGGGCAAGACGTGAAGCCTTGGCCGGTAACGACCCAAATAAAATAAAAGATGAAGCTGCCAAGCCTGGAACCTTGACGCACAGTTTTATAGAAGGACATATTAAAAAACAAAAGGTTAGTACGGCCGACTTTACCCAAAATCAAATAGAGTTGGCAAAGACAGCATTTCTTGCCTTTTTAGATTGGGAAAAAGCGATGACTCCAGAATATCTAGATATAGAAGTGAAAGTAGTATCCGAAAAATATAGATTTGGTGGTACTGCGGACATGGTGGGTAGGATCGGTGGTAAATTAGTTCTCTGCGACTGGAAGACAAGTAAAGGTGTATATCCAGAGATGACGATTCAGATCGCTGCGTACAAAATTGCGTATGAAGAAATGGGTTTAAGCACAAAGGTAGGCGGAACAATAGACAGTGGTGGCATATTACGACTAGATCGTGAAACTGGTGCTTTTGATTACCATGATATTAGTCCCAAGAAAATGGAATGGGGTTGGGATGTGTTCCAACATTGTTTGGCCTTGTACGCGTTGAAGAAGAAAAAATAAAATGAAGATAATTAGTTTAGGTCTTGGTGTACAATCTACAGCTATGTACCTCATGTCTAGCTTGGGGTACATAGATCGAGCAGATTATGCAATCTTTGCTGATCCAGGTGCGGAACTCCCAGATACTTATAAATTATGGGATTATCTAAATGAATGGGCAAAGCATAACGATGGAATACCATTGATTAAGAAAAAAAAGTCTTTATATAAAGATATTATTAAAGGACAAAACTCAACTGGTCATAGATGGGCAAGTATTCCAGCTTTTGGTGAAAGCGGTGGGATGATCAGAAGACAATGCACAAAAGAATATAAAATTGATGTGGTAGTAAAAGAGATTAGGAAACTACATGGATTAAAAAAATATCAGCACATGAAGCCTACAATTTTATATCTTGGTATATCATTAGATGAAATACAGCGTATGAAGGAATCAAGACTGTCAAAAATTACTTATAAATATCCTTTAATCGAGCAGCGAATTACAAGAAGTGATTGTGTAAAATTCCTAGAGAAAAGATCGTTTAATAATATAAAAAAGTCATCTTGTGTGTTTTGTCCTTATCATAATAATGCACAGTGGCGAGAAATAAAGCAAAACTACCCGAAAGAATGGAAGAAAGTGATGAAGGTTGACAAAGCAGTACGAGATTCTTCAAAACGTGGATTAAGGGATCAGTTATATTTACATAGAACGCTAAAACCGATTGATGAAGCATACTTACAGGAAGATCAAGAAGATTTATTCATGTGTGAAGAAGGATATTGTGGAATATAATGGTTAATTACACTGAATTCTACCGCAACCACGTCAGAAATATAAAAGTTCATGGGCAACAGGCAAAGGGATTGTGTCCTTTCCATGAAGATAAGAACCCTTCATTCTCTTTTAATATAGAAGATGGGAAGTGGAAATGCTTTGCCGGTTGCGGTGAGGGTGGATATAAGACGTTTCAAGGTAAGATTCGTGGCGAACATAGGCCAATGCAACCACCACCAATGCCGAAAGTAGAAAAAAATGGTAGCAATATACCTATGAAGTACCAAAAGATTATTAACGAAGCGGTTACATACGCAAAAAATAACACCAAAGAAGCTATCGGTGACATGCCTTGGAGTAAAAAGTTGGTCCGAAAACTATATATAGGTTATGATCCGGACAATGAACGCTATATTTTTCCTATAAAACGCAATGACAAGCACCGACACTTCAAATTCCACAAGGATTTAGATGGAAAAGTGTTCCAGTTAGGTGCTTCAACAAATAAAATATACCCAGAAGAAATATTCACAAGAATTCCAGGAGATGAGACACTATATATTGTGGAAGGCGAGAAAGATGTGGTCACGATGCTTTCTAATGGACTAAATGCGATCTGCTTTACGGCCGGTAGCGGATCTATACCGGAAGACATTAGCAAATTAAGAGACTTTAATACCATAAACATTGTATATGACAACGATGAAGCCGGTAGAGAAGGGTCGAAGAAGCTAGCAAGGGCCGTGGTAGACCAAGATAGAGAGGTAAAATTAAATGTATATACGTTTGATGAGGGATTTCCGGAAGGATTTGACATTACCGACTACTTCCAGGGTGGCGGTAGTAAGGAAGATTTTGAACGCTTAGTCCGCAGCGGTCGTGCCTTTGGCGATAAGCCGAGCGACTTTGGTGGCTTTGACATACTTACAGTAAACAAGTTTATAGATTCAGAGTGGAAGCAACCCGGATATATAGTAGAAGAGATATTAGAGGAACAAGGCACCGGATGTATAGCCGGTACCGATAATTTAGGGAAGTCGTTTTTGGTAGCGCAATTTGCTATTTGTATAGCATTAGGGATACCATTTTTGGGATATGCAGTGCCGAAGCCGAGAAATGTACTGTTAATACAGTTTGAGATGCAAAATGGTGAGGTAAGTAAGCGAATAAAGAAAATTAAACAATATTTCAATGAACCGGACGCTCCAGGAGATATAAATAATTTACATATAGTTCCATTTCAGCCGGATACGGGAGTGTTCCAAGATAACTGGGAAAGAATTGAGACTTCCTTGCAGTATTCCAGGAAGAAGTTTGATGTGCTTGTAGTAGATAATCTATACACTAGCACCGGTGTGGACGTTAGTGATAATAAACATTTGATGCCCTTATTAGGGACCATAAGTAGAATAAAGAACAAATTTGAGCTATCGGTCATGTTGGTTAACCATCACAATAAGACCCATGGACAATTTAGTTCATTAAATAAAGAGATGATCCGTGGCGGTAAGACCTTTACCGATTGGCTTAGTAATGTAATGCAAATGGCAGATAGTCAGCTTATTGAAGATATGCGAGTGTTTAAAGTGACCAAGGTACGCAGTGGTAATAGTGATACTAGGATGATGGCTCAAGGTATTATATGGGATAATGATAATCTGATATTCAAAGATCGAACAGTGCTGCCAAATAAAGAAGAAGTGTATTATGCAGATCCGAAAGAAAGTGTAGAGATTAAACTGTGGAAGCAGATTTGCACGTATGCCGGTGTAGGCACAGATGTGAAGGCAAATGAATTTAATAGGAAACAATTTGCAGTGATAATGGAAGAATTAGGCTTTGAAGGTCCAGCTTCAGTAACTCGATATTTAAATCGTCTTGTAAACCTTAATTTGATTGAGAGGGGCAAAACAGGGCAGTTTTTTGTGGTAGATAATGCTATTTTGGCCAAAGAACTCTAGGGTGCGTATAGTTGATCATATTGATCATTTGTTAAAGGAGTTGTTACAAATGATTAAAATGATCATACCTAGGAACCCCCTAAAGGGCAAAAAACGATGTTTTTGCCCCTCTTTGCCCCAAAACACCTATAACTAATATGGAACAATTTAAACCATTTTTTAACCGTTGTAAGCTGTCACCGGAAGATGACAAATTATGCCCCTGGGCAATCGCCAGAGATGATGGTGACACCTGGTGCAGCATGGTGGAAGGTTGGTATCACGATCTCAGTATTAAGCATCATAATAAATGTTTTTTAAAGTATTTAGGCCGTGATAAGCTGTCATTTAGAAATAGAATGTTGCGCCTGGAAAAAGAAAAACAAAATTCAAAATCCAAAAAAACCCAAAATGGTATGAGAAAAAATATTAGAAAATAGACCCTCAATTTTTAATTTTACCTAAGAATCCTTACTCACCCTTTTTATACAATGCCATCTGTGTCCATATTTTATAATCTCCAGACTATCCTTTTCCCTTTCATATTCTATTCTAGCCATAAAAAAGGTACCGACATTCGCATCATTTCCATGAATGGATCTGATTTTATTGCGTAGAAAATTGGATATTCTTGCCTGTTTTTTTCGCTGCCTTTTTTTATAGAAGTATATTCCAGAATCTCTTGAATTTCTATTATCACTTTTTTCTTTATAATATTTAGCGAATTTCATTTCCCAATTATCAAGAAAAATAAAGACAGATTCACCTGGTTTCATGTTAAGCATAAAATCTAGTTCACTCTCATTTTCTTGCTCATCATACCTATCATAATCACAATGTCTATTTATAGGCATATTTTTTTCTATTTTGTATTTCATTTTCTTTTCCTTCCTTGAGTTGAATATTAAAAAATAATCAAAATGGTATCAGTAAAAATATTAGAGGAATAGCACCAAAATTCACAAATTTGCCCATTTCAGAGCAAAGACCAGTTAACCTATAAACAATAAACCCCCTAAAAAGGGGGTTTATTTGAGATACTATTCTTTTGGAATCCTAATTTTAACGGACCTTTTTATGTCCGTTCTAAACCTATTGAACTCAAAATGACTTTGATTATTTTCTTCTTGACCTTTTTTACAACAATCCATTATTTGTTCATTAGTTGAATTATCGATCCAAAACACATAGTCATCCATTTCAATAATAACAGAGTTTTCACTCCTTACGTCTATTTTCATTACATTTCCCTTTCTTATTTATTGTTAACCATAGACCCCCTAAATAGGGGGTTTCGTTCTTGCGAACTCGTCAGTATGGGTTTATAGTGATTTTTCTACATCGGTACAGAAAGAACTAACTTTATGTTGTAAGTCCGCATATTTACGATACCAACGACCTCGATTTCTTTCTCCACGTAATGCTCTTTCTTTCCAATAATTAACATCTTTTGAAAATGGATTATCTATGTTTTTTAATCCTATTTTTGTTAATCTATATTTATTATCAGTGCCTTTCTTAATTACTTTTGTAACTCGTATTAATTGAAAGATATTGGTACACCAATAACCTCTATTACATTTATCATCTTTAGATAATGACCATAGGAATTGTTGCATTTCTGTATATCGCAATGGATTATCTTTTAAGTGATATAGTAGTGATTGTGCTTTTTTCATTTTACTTCCCTTTCTTTATTATTATTATTCTCTAATAATTCCTTATAAATGCAATTAGCTAATGATTCATAAACACCTCTAAATTCCATATCTAGTTTATCAGAAACAGTTTTATTATCTACTCCGCATTCTTTTACAATATCATCTATTGCAAAATTTACTTTTTCAACTACAAGGTCTTGTATTGTAGTAAATGCATTATCTTTTGTTATTTCTATTTTACTCATGTTACTTCCCTTTCAGTTAATTATTTCTAAATTATATTTTTTTATAGCTTTCGATCTTTCTTCTCTTGTCTTATACCATTCAACGTGCATTATTTCATCATCTTCGTAGTAATATATACCATGAGGTAAATATTTATCAGATACATGGTTCTTATATGATGTTTCATCATCCCAAAATACTAATTCACATTTTGTATTCATTATATTTCCCTTTCTTTTTATTTAAAAAATACTTCAAATGGTATAGGCAAAAATATTAGAGATTCTTGCCTAAATTCTTTAATTCTCAAAAATATCAAAATGGTATTGGGCAAAATATTAGAGATATAGACCCCAAATCCTTTATTTTTCGTTATTTTCATATTATATACACATATTTTTTAGCGGATTTATACACATTAAAAAAACCGTTTTTATTGGTACTATATCGCTTTACAGATCGCAATTATTAAATGTAGCGACCAATAAAGAGACATAAAAACCAATAATAAAAACTCAATTACATTGATTTTATGCAAAATATTTTACCTTTCTATATTTCGACCAATTACAATTAATACTGTATTTTTCCTATTAATTAGCTTGATTAATGCTATAAGCAATTTATTTAACATTGTATACCCTTTCTTTATTATTACCTATACACGGCTATAAATAGCCGTGTTTCTAGGGAGTTTCACCCCGTCATCAGTAGGTTTATTTAACTCTTGGATGGTTCCAAGTCTCAACTATTTTATTTACTCGGTCAATTCTCATTCCATCAAAATAATTATAGTCTTTTCCGTTGTAATGAACGAACCATTCAAAATCTTTTTGGTAGACTGTATAGTCTAACCCAAATTGATTAGATGTTTGATTCATTCTTGCTTTGGTTGTGACCGTTTCCCATCCGCCCGAATTCAATATGATTTCGTTATAATTGAATTTTACAACGGATGTTTGATGATATGTTACCCTTGTGAAACCGTCATCGGTTGCTACTGTTGTTTTATGTGATCCTATTGTATTTAATTGACTCATTTTATTTCCCTTTCGTTTTATTATTTAACTTTGTTCTAATATTCTATTCCATCTTTCTGGAATACAATTACTACAGTAAATGTTTTTATCCCACTCCGCCCCATATAATGCAATCGGAAAGTTCGAACTTAATGATCCATATTTATTACATCCATTACAGTTACCTAGATCTTCGTTTATATGGTTAGTTTCTGTTACTAATCTTTTTACTTTAGAATCAACACTCCATTCTTTTGATAGGTCTAAATGATTTACTACCCATTCGTAGCAATCATTATAATTATCAAATTCCTTGTAATATATTTCACTATCTTTATTATTATATATTCTATACACGTTATTTCCCTTTCATTTATTATTAATATTGTAATACAATCTATTACACATATATATATGTGTCAATAGTTATTACAAATACATCATTCAGTAAATCTTTTCAGTGTCCGAACGTGTCAAAAAGTAATGAACGGAATTTACCTGGTTGATTTTGGTTTATTTTTGGCACTATCTTTAGGCATATCTTCGGTAATGTATTGATGTATATGATCAAAATATTTGTTTATGTTCTGTGTATTGCTAACCTGGATCCCCCATGCACCAAGGAGAAAAAGTACCGTCGTGGGATTGTGTCTCTAAAAATTTTGTATAAAAAGTAACAACTAATGTTACATCAATAAATATGGACTGGTACAGTATCACCGACCTAGAAAACGATCGGCTCCTAGACGCCATCGACCATGCAGAAGACGCTTCCATGAAGCTGCATATCTTCCGCACCGGCCTTATACCCGAACATCTTCGTAAGTACCAGAAAGCCGGTAACATGGCCTACGACATTCTATCGGAACGTGAGATGCAAGTATTTTCCTGTAGGCTAGTAGGCCAGACGTTTCCGCAAATAGCTGAAGCTATTAATGTTAGCGTTAGTAGTGTAAAAACTTACTGGAGAAGAGCTATTGCCAAGTGCCGGTGTAATCTAGAAGAGTATATGTGATGGCAGACCTTGTTAAGTCTACAAATCCAGAATCTGATAAAATACAGATGTTGGCTTCCTTTGGCTGTTCAATTATTGAGATTGCTAAGTATTTTCAAATGGATGAAAGTACTGTTCGTAAGAAATATAGGGAAGCACTTGAAACCGGTCGCGAATCGCTAAAAGTGAAATTGCGCCAGTTACAATGGGACCATGCCGCCAGGGGAAATACAGCCTTGCTAATATGGCTTGGCAAACAATACCTCGGTCAGACAGATCGAAAAGAAATTGATCTGATAGGCAACCTGGAATCTGTATTAAAAGAATGTGGATTTGAAGACAGTCCAATAGACGCGGAGTTTACTATTGAAGAAGAAGATACTAAACAAGCAGAAGCTGTGGAATCTCGTAGGCTACAAGCCCACCAAGATTCAGCGTGACGTACACGACAGCAAAGCGCGTTTTCGTGTAAATATTCAAGGGAGACGCAGCGGAAAAAGTTTTTCAGCTGCCCGTGAAGCACTGCCATATATATTGTCACCTGGCACACGTGGCTGGGTGGTAAGTCGTAATTATGAGTTATGCGACAAAATTGGTCGGATTATTAAAGAAGATATATTCTTTAAGTTAAAATTGCCGCCATTGAGCAAGAAGGAGATTAATGGTCAATTATATTACTTTAAACTTGCAGGACTGAATAGCGAAGTATGGATAAAAAGTGCGGACAATCCAGACAGTCTTGTAGGAGAGGGTTTAGATTGGATCATTATAGACGAAGCAGCGACGTTGCCAAGTCCATTAATATGGGAACAATATTTGCGCCCCACACTGTCAGATCGTAATGGCTGGGCATTATTTACAAGCACGCCACGGTCTTTCAACTGGCTATATGATCTATATACCCGTGGCCAAAACGATAAATTCTCAGATTGGGAGTCTTGGCAACATGCTAGTACAGAATCACCATACTTTAAAGATGATGTAGAAGAACTAAAGAGGACATTAACGCATGAAACAGTACAGCAAGAATTTTTCGCAGATTTCATTTCCTTTGCCGGAAAGGTCTATCCAATGGACCGCACCAGGCATATTGACCAAAACCTCAGTTACGACCCAGACCTTCCCGTATACGCTGGTATCGATTGGGGGTATAGGGAGCCTGGAGTCATATTCCTCCAGAGAAGAAAAGAAGAATCAGGTCTTGATCACATATATATAATTGATGAAATATGCCATAAACAAAATGTTAAAACCGATAAACTTGCAGATATGATAGAAGCTAAAGGGTATCCTATCACTGCATATTATTGCGATCCGGCCGGTGCCGGTACTCAATCTCAGAGTGGGATGAGTGAAATAGCTCAATTCAAGAAAAAAGGAATTTATGTCCGCTATACATTTGACCGTATAGCTAGAAATATCGCCAATGGCGTTAATCACGTCCGGCAATTCTTTGAAGATGCAAACGGTATGCACCATTTATCTATTGCACCTAATTGCAAAGGATTTATATCCGCAGCAGAAAATTATCGATACCCAGACAAAAAAGTAGACCAACAATTAAAAGAAGTTCCATTAAAAGATGGTGTAAATGATCATATTATGGATGCTTTTCGATATGCGTTGGTAAACCTTATCCCTATTAAACAGAGACACGCAGGAACTATACCATGGTAACAATCCCAAATTTATCACAAAGTTCGATACTTTCTTCATTGAGAGAATCGTTAAATGACATTGAAAATAAACGTGTAAGAGAGCGTGAATATATGCTTGATTTCTACGAAGGACTTAATATGGATCGCTATGTCAAAAAGTTTTTTGGCAGTGAGTCATTAAATCAAGTGCCGATTTTTACACAAAACCTTACTAGAAGAATTTGTAAAGTCAGATCGATGACATATAAGCGACCGCCAAAAATGTCGGTTGACAAAAGATATTTAGATTTTATTGATATAGAAGATTTGAATTCATCGCGACGACAACTCGAACAGTTGACATTTTTATTAGGCACTATGGCTATGCGTAGTCGTTGGTCTGAAAAAGATCAAAAGATAAAATACGATTTGGTCCCGTTTTTTGAACCCCTATTTCTTCCTTCTGAGCAAGAGCCAGTAGGAGTAATCTTTGCTATTGAAAACCATGGTATGTCTAAAATGGAGAAACCCTGGCACGCAGTATGGACTGAAGATCGTCCAGGAGTAAAAGGGCAACATTTTCTTATCGATCAAAACGGTTCTAAGCAAAGTGTAAACCCAAATGATATTAATCCATACGGTGTTATTCCATTAACATTTGCACATCGCTATAAACCAGTTCGCGACTGGTGGAGTGAGGGAGCAAATGACGTAATACGAGCAGATTTAAGTGTTTCCGTAGCTGCCACCGAACTTTCCTTGGCCATCCGCTTTGGCGCAATCGGAATCAAGTTCATCACCGGTGTAGATGACGCGAGTAGGATCGAGGTCGGTGTAGACAAAATATTATATTTGCCTCAAGAAAGTAACTTTGGTGTTACCGCACCTTCCGGATCATTAACTGATATTATTGATGCTACCAGGTTTCTAGTAGAAGCTACATTAAACAACAATTCCATTAGAATTAAATTTGCAGACACGCATGGAAACGCCCCTTCAGCAGAAGCACTGAAAGTACAAGAAATAGAAAACTATGACGAAAGAATTGCTTCCACTGAAGATACTTGGCGACCATTTGAAAGACGACGATTTTTAATAGATAGAGCAATTATTGCAGCAAAGGCAAATGTAAATATTGCAGAAGACCACCGAGTAGATTTTCTCGAACCAGATTACCCAATGAGTGTTGAACAAGAAATTGGGTACTGGTCCTGGAAGTTTGACAAAGGGTTAGCAACGCCTAGAGACTGGTTTGATTATATGAATCCAGATGCTTCTGAAGAAGACCGCGCCAAGTGGGAAAAGGAAAGAGAAGAACAAGTTCAACCACAATCTAATAGATTATTGCAACGATTACAGAGTAAATAGTGCCACTATCAGAAAATATTGATTCAGCTTTTGCTGACTACAATAATCAATTTGAAATATCTTTAGATGGCTTTCTTGCTGATCTAGAAGAATTAGAAGAAGATGGCTTTGATATTAGTGATGTATTAGCGGCATTAGCTGCTTTAAATATAGCAGATTACTGGCTTACAACCCTTAATATGAATAGTGCTATAAATGCTTATATATCAAGACTTGGAGCAGTGTTAGATGATATTAAATCTTTTGCACCGATGACAGAAACACAATTATCTGCTCTAGAGTTTATGCAGCGTGACGCATTAGAAAGTTTTACAGTACAATTTGGTGAACGTATTCGTTTAACTGCATCCCAAGGATTGTCATCGAATAGGTCTATAAGTGGAATTCGAGCCATGATCTTACGCGACCCGTTGACTCAATCCAAAAACATAGAAAATTTTATAGCATCGGGAATGGCCACGTTCAACCGCAATGTCGTTGGGGTAATGGCAGAAAATGCACCAGATAATGAGTTATATCAATATATTGGGCCACTAGACGGAAAAACGCGCCCAATATGCCGAGTAATGCTGGCGAGTCCAGATTTAACTTTACGAGAAATCGACGAACAGTATCCTGGTGCATTTGATGAAGGCGGTGGTCCGAATTGCAGACATTATTGGGGGAAAGCGGTAGATCAAGAACAAAGCGAAAAAGATCGTAAAGGTGCAGAAGATTGGGTAAAAACACAAAGTCAAAAAGACAAATGGAAAGAGCCTGTAACCTTTCAGGCTTATTATGATAGCAGATGATAGTTCCAGATTTTAGAAAAATAATCAAGTTCGACAAAGAATTCTTCAACGAACTTGGTAAAAAAACGGTGCTACAACATCGTACAGTGGTTCAAGCGGACGGCATAAATGCGCGTACCAACAAACCGTTTGTTCAGTATACAACAGATTACAAAAGACGCAAATCACAGGGAAAAGCTGTTAAAAAAGGTCAATCACAAAGATCTAACCAGATAAGTCCACCAAATTTGACTCTAACTGGGCAAATGATGGATTCATTTAAATTTATTAAAGCATCAAACTCTGGATTTACATACGGAATTACAAATGCTAGGCAAGCACAAAAATTAGTCGGTAATCAAACCGGACATTATGGTAAGAATACTAATACTAGAAAAAAAAGAATTATTTCCGATAAGGAAAACCCATTGCCAATCAAAGTAAAAAATAAAGTTGGTGCCGCAATCGCTGGTAAGATTGCGAAAAACTTTAAAGATGTTTTTACGGGTAAAGGTTACGTCGTAAACATCACAAGGATGTGAGGATAATTTATGTCTAACGAACAGGACCAAGTAAAGGTCGCTCAGAAAGAGCAAGCTGCTCCAGCTATAAAGGAGAAAGAGGAATCCAGTGCTTCGCATGACTCTGGTGAACTGATCGCTGAATCAAAAGCATATCGTAAACGTGCGCAGACTTCTGAATCCAAAGTAAAAAAATTAGAAGCGCAATTAAAATCTATTGAGGAACAACAACTCAAAGAAAATGAGGATTGGAAATCTCTTGCTGAAAAGCGTGAAACAGAACTTTCTGAATTAAAAAGTTATGCAGATCGTGGAAAAGCGTTAGAAGAATCTCTCAGAAAAAATGCTTTGGAATTAATGTCTGATGAAGATCGTGAATTTGCAGAAGACCTTTCAACAGAAAAACTTCTGAAATTTGCGAAAAGATCTAAAAACGTAGTGCAGACCGATGAATCAGTTGCCGCTAAACGGGCGCAAAATGATAAACATCCGTATAAAGATATGGATAAAAAAGAGCGTCAAGGTAATTGGCAAAAGGTCTTAGATCACTACATGAATTAATTAAGGAGCTTTAAATGGCTGAAGTAACAACGACCACCGCTGCCAATTTTATACCGGAGCTGTGGCGAGACGCTATTTTGGACTATGCTGAAAGAAAGTTTCAACTTCGTAATCAAGTGATGGATTTTTCATCTTTGATGAGCGATGCTGGAGATATTTTACATATTCCTAAAGTCACTGAAGAAACAGCAGCTACGCTTTCTAGCGGAAGTGCAGTTTCATACGGTGCAAATACAGATGGAAAAGTTGACTTAACCGTTGATCAACACGCATACGAAGCTAAACGAATTGGCGATCATGTAAAAATACAAGAAAGCGCAGATTTATTTGGTGCTTATGCAAAATCAATGGGTTACTCGATTGCTAAGTATATAGAAAATTACTTAGCAGTATCTGTTATACAATCAAATACTGGTAATGATGTTACTCTTGGTAGTGACAATACCTGGACTACCGCAAAACTTCGTGAAGGTCTTCAAAAACTTTTGGATGCTGGACACGATTATGCAGACGGTGAAACATATTTGTACTGCTCTCCAGCAGCTTATATGAGCGCACTATCATTACAGGATTTCTATGACGCATCCCGTAGGGGTGACGCACAAAATCCAAATGTTAGTGGAGCTGTAGGTTCTGTCTACGGTATGCCAACTTTTGTATCTACCGATTGGGATGATGATGGCGGTACGGGAGATGAAACAGCTTCAATCTTTAAGAAAGAAGCAGTTTACATGGCTATGCAATTATCACCTCGCGTGCAAAGTGCCTACGATATCGATTACTTATCGACATCCGTGGTTGTAGACGTTTTATTTGGAGCGTGTTTATCACACGCTGCTGGTTCTACCGCATGTGGAGTAGTTAATTTTAATAATCCATCATAATAGATAGTTTATTAATAACGGTTTTAAAGGGGGTTTTGTCCCCCTTTAAACCATAATAGGAAAGCAATATGAAATACTTTAAAAGAAAAGATGGTTCTGTGTTTGGTAAAGTTGATTTTATCAGTAATGAAATCGAAGAAGGGTTTTTTGAAAAAGGCTATGTTAGATGTGATGCTGATGGCAATGAATTAAAACCAAAACCAAAGCTAAAGTCAAAAAAGAAATGACTTTCGATTACCAGTGTAGAAAATGTAAGAATGTTTGGGAAGAGTTTACATTACATAAAGAAAAACCCAAGTGTTCTAAATGCGGTTCTTTAAACGCCAAAAAATTAATGTCTGCACCAGTATTTCATTACGGCACCATCTCTGATGGATATTTGAGAGAAAACGAAGTTATTTAAACCAAGATGCCCATGAGACGAGCCACGCTCGGTAAGGCATCGTAACGAAGGAGAAACAAGATGGCACAATTCAGTGTAGCAGAAGTTCAAAATTTATCCCTAGGCCAAAACGGGTCAATCTTTGTTAGTGGAACCACAGCATGTACGAGTTCTAGGGGCGCATTTGTAATGATCCAATTTTTAGAAGATTCTGTTTTTGCAAGTGGAAGCGGTGGCTTAGTTGCAGAAACCGAACAATTATACCCAGATGATGCTGGGGCCGGCACATTAATCGACGCAGATGCCGGAGCCGCTATAGACGGTCAAACTTTTCCTCAAGGTATGGCAATATTTGGACGATGGAGTGGGTTTACTCTCGCTTCTGGTGCAGTAATTGCTTATGTAGAGGGGTAGATATGCTGCGTTTAGGATTATCAATAGCTTCGCAGGTAACGCAAGCAGCAAGATTAGCACGAGATTTATGGCAGCTAGTCAACGATACCTGGCAATTAGAAGTTAGAAAATGGGAAGATATAGTTTAATTAGGAGAATATTATGGCAGCATTAACAGGGCAATCCATTGCTAGTTCATACGAACAAATATTACACGTTGATCGTGACGGTGGAGGTAATTCAACAACATTAGTTTCAATTAAAGATGGAGATAATGGATCCACTTTTGGATTTCAAATAAGCACCAATGCTTTAATGATGACTAGCACCAATCAATTACAGTTTGGTGATACAGGAACATATATACATCAAAGCGCAGATGGTGTGCTAGATTTAGTTTCAGATACGGAACTAGAATTAAACGCAACTAATATAGATATAAACGGTGCAGTAGATATATCGGGAACATTAACCGTTAGCGTTGACGACACTGGAGCTGATGTAAGAATTTATAGTGCTACAGCTTCTGAAGGATTGTTTTATGATGCCTCAGAGGATGAACTTGGTCTTTTACTTACAACTAAATTAAAGTTCCACGATATTGGTGGTGGTGAAGAAATATATGCTTCAGCAAATGGACATTTAGAAATAAACGCTGGAACAACATTAGATATGACTTCTACCAATATTGATATGAATGGTGCTTTAGATATTGATGGAACATTAACACAAGATGCTGGAAATGTAGTTTTCAATGAAGATAGTGGCGATTATGATTTCAGAGTAGAATCAAATGGCAATGCTAATATGTTATTTGTGGATGGTGGAAATAACAGAGTTGGGATTGGAACAGCAAGTCCAACCAGTATATTTGATGTTCAAATATCTTCTGGTGCAAGTCTTTTATATGAAGATTCTGGTGAAGGATTACTATCTTTAATTAATAGTTCTGGAAGTGCATTAATTCGTCTTGATGCAAGAAGTAGTGAGAATAATTACATTAATAATGGTGGAAATTTTGGTATTGGCACAGCATCCCCAGCAAGCAATTTACACATTTTACATACAGATGCTGATGCTGACGCTGGACCAATCGTTACACTGCAAAGAGATAATTCTGCTGGAGAAGATAATGGTGATATTTTAGGAGAAATAAAATTTCAAGGTTCAGATTCAGCTAATACTATTACTACTGAATATTCAACAATTCATTCTAAAATATCAAATGTATCAAATACAGTAGAAGAAGGTACGTTGGTATTTAAAAATATGGTTGCTGGCAGTTCTACTGCTGTTATGAATATTGCTGGTAATAAAGTAGGTATATCTACAGCAAGTCCAGCTGTTCATCTTCACGTTGTTGGGGAAGCTGGTGATCCAGCAAGTTCCAGTACAGCTCAAAATGGAATAGCAAGATTTGAAGGAACAGGTCTTAACTCTGTTTTAGATATAGGACAACACGCCAGTCCATACGCAATGTGGCTTCAAGCGGCAGATAAAAGTAATCTTGCTCAATTTTATAATATTTCTTTACAACCTGTTGGGGGCAATGTTGGGATTGGTGACTCTGACCCCTCCGAAGCAAAGTTAAGTATTGGTAGTGTAGCGAGTGGTGATTATGGGTTAAAAATTGACAATGACCAAGATACCTCTGCTATTTTTATTGATTCGGAAGGAACGACAGCTCATCTTATAGCAATTAGCAGCTCCACTAATACTTCTGGTAATATTATTTCGATAGATAATGCTAATGCTTTAACATCAGGAGCCGGTATATCTGTGGAATCTGGAGGTACTGCATTAGCTTCAACTGCGGCTGGTGGATTAGTAGAAATAATGCACACGGGAAATTCAAGCTCTAATGTTAATAATCTATTATTTGTTAAAAATGACGATGCTGGTTCAACTGGAACTACTGCTTTAAAGATACAACAGGATGCGGCTCAATATGGAATAAGTATTGACCAGAATGGGAATAATACTGCTTTATTTATTGATTCAGAACAAACAAGCGCATATCATGTACATATGCCAGCTCCTGTGACAACTACAGGTCAAATTATTGCTATAACTGATGCTAATGCTTTAACCAGTGGAAAAATGTTATTCTTAGAAAGTAATTCAGCCAGCACTACTGCCAGAAATCTTGCAGAAATTCATAATCATAATGCCGCAGCAGATGCCGCAGTATGTCTTTACTTACACCAAGACGGAGATGATGCTCACATAGAATTTGCTGGTTCTGGTGGCGGTGGTATTAAATTCAACGCTTCCGCAATGTCAAGTGCTAATGTAAATACTCTTGACGATTATGAAGAAGGTACATGGACACCAGTTCCATATTTTCAAAATAGCAGTAATAATACCAGCGCAAATGCTAACATTACTACCCAAGTAGGGTTTTATACGTTGATAGGCAATGTTATGAACGTATGGTGTCACTTACAATTTGATTTGAAGGAAGCTGCTGCAACTGATAATTTTGGTGTTGGTGGTTTGCCTGTTGCTACGACAAGTGCTACAAATTTTCAAAATGTAACGAACCTCTCAATTCAAGGTTCAGGTATAACCCAAGCTAATTCGTATGTTTTAACTCATTCTGTTGGAGAATCGAGAATGTATTTAACTGAAGCAGATGGTACTGGAAATCAGGGTGTTGTTGTTGGAGAAAATGATGGTATAATAATAAACTTTCATTCTACATATAAAATTTAATTCTTAATTGGATAATTAAGTGGATCAAATAACAAACAATAGGAGTCAAAAATGGCTTTAGAAAAAGTAATCTCGTATGATTACGAGGTAAAAGGTGAGTTCAAACAGATTCAAGAACGTGCTAAAACAAGCATTATGGAAGATGGTAATGAACTTTCTTATTCATATCATAGACGAGTCTTAACACCTGATGCAGATGTGTCTGGTGAATCAGATGAAATTAAAGGTATAGCGTCTGCTGTATGGAGCGATGAAGTAAAAGCGGCATGGGCAGAAAAACAAGCGGAGGAAGCATAAAATGAATTGGTCAAAATATAGTGCATTAAAGTCTGGCAGTAAGGCTTCTATAGCTGAAGGCGTTAAGAAAGAAGCTGTGAAGTATGAAAGTGGAGATTCAGGTTTAAGATCAGCTAAAGCAGCAGTTAAGTATAAGAAGTCAGATGATATTCCAGAAGGCAAAAAAGTTGGTGACGTAAAAGTTGCGGCAGTAAGTGCGATTAAAGTTGGTGACGTAAAAGAAGCGGAAGAAAAAGCAAAATACTTATCTCAAAAAAGATGGGATGCTGATTCTGGCGATGCTTTAGATGACGATAAAATAGAATTGTCTTTACCAGCATTGGAAGCTGAAAAAGGTCGCTATGATGCACAGATAGCAGATTTAAAAGCTAAAAGCGATGGTCTAAAAGCAGTTATTGCAGATTATAAAAAAGCTTAACAACACATAACAAATAACCGAAAGGGGTTAATTATGGCTAAAAAAGAAGAAAGAAAAGAGCCGATATTATCACTTGATGGCGAAGAATATTTTGCCGAAGATATGTCTGCTGAACAGATGCAAATCATTAATCACCTTACAGATATTAGTAGAAAATTAAATACTAACTTATTTGTAGGTGAACAATTACAAGTTAATAAAAATGCTTTTATAGATATGTTTAGAAACAGTTTAAAGCAAGATAATAAAGTAGAAGTTGAGAGCGCTGAAGTAGTTGAAGCTTAACTTTCATCATAAACTATTTGGCTACCTTAAAATTAATGGTTGGCTTGATCATTGGACTGCTGTTCACATGGCGGCTGGAGCTTTTATTTGTAAGGTAGCTTTATGGTTTGGTGCAAATAATTACGAAGCTGTAATGACTGTATTGTTATTAGGTTTATTATGGGAAGTAGCTGAATATTTTGTTGAAAACTGGGAACCTTATGGTTCAAAACAAAAATGGATAAATAATACATTATCTGATTTAATTGTAGAAGTTGGATTAGCAATTTGGATAGTAATATAATGGCTAATAAAAAAGTTTCTTGGTTGTATGGTGGTAAAAGATATTCAGGAACTTTAATTAGAGAAACTAAAACTCATAAATTTGCAAGAACAAAAAACAATAAAATTAAAAAAATAAAAAAGAAAGGCAAGTAATGGCTGCTAAAAAAGATTCCAGATTAAAAAGAGCTGGTGTATCTGGCTATAACAAACCTAAAAGAACGCCAAGTCATAAAACAAAAAGTCACGTTGTAGTTGCTAAAGTTGGAAGTAAAGTTAAAACAATACGTTTTGGTCAACAGGGTAAAACAGGTGATAGAACAATGACTAAAAGAGCTAAATCTTTTAAAGCTCGTCATGCAAAAAATATTAAAAAAGGTAAGATGTCTGCAGCATATTGGGCTAATAAAGTAAAATGGTAGATTTTTTACAGGTATATAGTGAAGCAGGAATGATAGGAGTTGTTGGTGCTTTATTTGTATTTATGATTTATAATAATGTAAAAGATAGAAGAATACAAGGGCAAGCATTAGAAGCTTTAAAGATAGAAAATAAAGGACAGTCTGAAACGTTAGAAAATATGGAAGGTATGATAATAAAATTAATTGAACGTTGGAATAGATCTGACGAAACAAGAGACAGAAGACATGAAAGTTTAGTAAAAGAAATTGATGACATGAGTGATATATTAAATAGAATGGATGGAGCTTTAAGTAGGATGAACGGAAGGCATTGATAATGGTTGGTAGCGATTCTTTAAA
>VTLG01009395.1_pt1 | contig 36327 bp, 47 predicted proteins | sample 4694571 | NCBI WGS metagenome assembly VTLG01 (sample SAMN12604809, study PRJNA352737) | marine metagenome | biome: ENVO:00000447; feature: ENVO:00000209|ENVO:00000569|ENVO:01000036; material: ENVO:00002151; isolation source: viral sequences binned using virsorter ...
CCCCCCACGGTAGGTGTTATGCTATTGATTCTCCTTTATCGTTGTACATTTTACATTGATCAACATCGATCGTGTAATGACCGTTGTCGGAGTTGTCTCCGTCTTGGCTGTCCTTGCCTAGGTACATGCTACAAGTCATCCAGGTATCGTGTTTCATTAGCTTTTTTTCATCCTTCGTAAGGCCCAGGCTATACTGGTCCCATTTCTCTCTTGCTAATGTGCCTATCAGCTGCACCATTAGATTGCGTGGCTCTAGACGCGTGAATGGATCAGATCCAATTGACTTAATTGTTTTGATATCTGCTTTAATTTGCTTAAACCATTCGAATGCCACCTTAGGGAGCTCAGTGCCGCCCCAATGATGGAAGAGCGCCGGTGATTCTTCAGTAACCATTTTGTTATCTGAAGGTCCATCCCAACGTTCTTGCTTTTGTCTAAATGATATACTTACTCTATCACCCATGTTGTTTCTCCTTTTTTGTTTAACATGTCCACTATTATATAGGATACATGCATCATTGTCAATGACTCAATTGTCGCACCCCTACATCTTGTGTCAATGTGACAAATTGTCGCAGCCGCTTGAGGCTTGGCGCTTGGTGCTTGTAGCTTTCTTTTTATTTTTATTATTCTAAAGTGGCCAAGCGGTTTTTTACATCGCGCGAAACCATCACTTGTAACACTTACAACTTGACCCCAGATCCAACTGGCTTGCAATTTAAACCAGGTACCCCTAAGGCACGATACCAATTGGATCAGGGCTCAAGTGGCCAAGCAGCCCCCAGGATATCCTGGGCCCTGACTTTAACAGGTGTGCTTGACCCCAGATCCATTGGCAAATTGCGCAACAAGGTTAACCTTTTACTTCCAATGGATCAGGGCTCAAGTTTGGCCAAGTGAGACCAAATAAGCAAGGGTGGTAAACTACCCAAACCGTCTTGCCATATTTGAACATCATTTAACATTAGTCAGATGCCCACTTGACCCCAGATCTAACTACCGGCTTGCGCTTTTCTGCAATACTATCACTAGTATTGGGACTCACCAGTCACCTGCAATTAGATCAGGGCTCAAGCTTTTAAATGATTAATTGTGTCGTTGTGCCAAAGCTTGTCATCCCCGTCGCATTTTTTACACAATGTGCCCTCATTATAATTAGAGACATACTTCCCTTTAGTGTCGTCCAGATACTCTTCACCACAACCTATGCAAGTCCAACCATCTGGTAAATTATATTTTTCTTTCATAATTTTAAGCCGAAGCTTCTTCCAAATCTTTTTTAAGTTGCGACTGCATATCGTTTTGGTATTCTACATACTCATCCTCAGATGTAAAAGGTTTTATGTCTTCTATTGTTTCTTTTTCCATAATTATTCTTTATTCCTTTTAATTATTGCTTTCATTATTTTGATGGGCATATTTTTAAGGCCCCAATGATAAATGCTACTCATCGTTGGTGTCATATCTTCCATTACACAATTATCCATAAATTCATCATTGATTAATTTATCTATCTGTTTCTTTAAGTTTTCTTTTTCCATAATTATTTAACCCCTAACCATTTTGCTGTTGCATAATGAGTAGCACATCTTAATTGACAAAATATAAACTTGCCAACCCACTCATTTTTCTTATTGCGTAAATAAGTTCCATAAGCCTTTCTCCCATTTTGGGGTAAAGTAGAACCACAGCTTACGCAATTTTTAATAGTAGCTTTATTCCTACAAGCTGATTTATTTTTTTTCATATTCCCTTATTATATAGGAGAATTATGGCAACAATATGGCAAACAAGAAACTGCGACAATTTGTCCAATGTCAAGAGGATAAAGTGTCGCGCGACAATATGCTTCACCCTGCGGCAATTTGGCTATTGACTTTGTAGATCATATCCTATATAATAGGGGACAATACAAACAACAATAGGTGTAATATGGCTAAAGACGAAAGACTAAAGTTATACGAAAGAGAACACTTTGATAAGAAGGTTAGTAAGAAACTAGAACCTCTTATTGAAAGAGAAGAACTTCGTATAAAAGCAACTGTTCAAGATATCTTGAATAAAGGTACAAAAACATTTGCTAAGAATATAGGTGCGGACAAGGTGATAAATGCGTTGCAAGATGCTGAAGATAAACTAAAAAGAGCATCACGGAATGCGTATATTTTCTTTGAGCAAAGTGCCAAGAAAGATGTAGCTTGGGATAAACTGAAAGACTACAAATTTGATAGAGATGATAGGGATAATATTACTGTCAAAAACTGTCAAGATCAGTTAGATAAGTGGGCAGAAGCTCAAGCGAAACAACTTGCTGAAAAAAGTCCACAAGGTAAAAACTTAGCTTATATCAAAGCGATTAAGGAAAGAGCTGAAGATATGGTTAAGGAGGCATCAATACCATCACAACTGATACAAGAATTATCAGGATTATTAAGACTGCTTCCTAATGGCGGTGTTGAGTGGAATGTGAAACTACCAGCATTACCACCACCAAAGGGTAAATAATGAAAGTTGGTGAATTAGTCAGGGAACTTAAAAAATTCCCTGATGATTGGAGAGTGGCTCTTGAGGGCTATGAGGAAGATAAAGATGGATATGTGAAACATACCCTTATAGATGTTAAGAAAGATGAAGATGCTAAAAAGTATGTAGTAATCAGGTAGCTTGAAGCTTGATGCTTGAAGCTTCTAGTTAAATATAAATATATCTCTGTCGCTGCGACAAAATGTCGCAGCGACAAAAAGCCCAGCGATTAAAATCGCTGGGCTTTTTTCTTTTTAATTTAATATGTTAATGAAGTTGTAAAATATTCGTTTTTCCAACCTCTATTGTCCTCAGTGTCTTTTTCAATTTCAGCTAGTTGATTTAATTTTTCAACCACCGAATTAGCTTTTACACTATCATTGATTACTTTTTCTAAGTAAAACATAGGACTACCATCTTTATACTGCCTAACCTTAATTATTAAGTTTGTATAGCAAATAGCATTTTTGTTTTTTGCAAATATACTCATATTAGTACCTATTCCAAGTATAGTTTTTGTTATTTAAAAATATAGATACTGCTCTATACTTTGTTGTAGCCGTTCTATATTCATTTTTCTCCACATCAAAAAACTTGATGTAAGGAGAAGCCGTTTTTGTTTTTGGTTTTGAAATAAAAGCACAGTCATTATCCCATTTTGCAAAACGAGTATCTGATTGCACTTGATGATCTGCAACATCATAATTTTTGTTTTGCGGATAAAATGTGATTTTAAATTCATCACCATTTTTTATTGTTTTTTCTATCTCATTTTTCATAGTGTAATTATAACAATTTATTAAGGAAAAAATAAGATGACAAATTGTCGCAGCCTCTCAACTCCAGGTTGCATCGCCCTGCGACAAAATGGACATATACAAACCTATTTAAATTTAGTATAATTATACTAATTTAACGAAAGGAAAATATGAAAAAAACAAAAGTAACTGAGATAGTACACAGACCCTTAGCGGATCAAGTTATTGAATTAATGCAAGGTCAAATCAATAACCCTAAAAAAAGATGGGACGCTCCATTTAATAATTTAAAGAATCGTCCAATCAATGCTGTAACAAAAAATAGATATAGAGGTATAAATGCGATGTTGACGGTGTTTGATACATATTTCAGTAAATATGAGCATTGTTTATATGCAACTAAAAAACAATGGGCTGGTTTAGGTAACACTCCAAAAACTGGAGAGAAGCCGCTGCCTATAATTTTTTATAAACCTTTATTTGAAAAATCAAAAGTTGATCCAAAAAAAGAAGTACAGAGTGGTTGTGTCATGCTTTATTCAAAGGGTTATAATTTTGATCAAACTGAAGGTGATTACACACCGCCAGTTTTTAAAACTGGTCAACAATATTCTATTGATGCAATAGATCAGTTTATTAAATCAACAAAGGTTGAGATCAGACACGAGGAAGAAGGGCGTTGTTTTTATAATCACACTTCTGATTTTATTAACATGACATCAAAGCATAATTTTAAAGATACAAAAGAATGCGATGCAACTGTCCATTATTACTCAACTTTATTTCATGAATTAACACATTCAACGGGTCATGAATCAAGAACAGGACGAGTAAAAAAGAATAAAGAAAAATTAATTCATGATGAATATGCGTTTGAAGAATTAGTTGCTGAGTTAGGTAGTGTGTTATTTGGTCAAGAATTTAATATTGAAAAAACAATTAGGGATAATCATATTCAATATTTAAATAGTTGGATCAAAGCATTAAAGAAGGATTATACTTTGATAGGTGATGCATTAGCACAGGCGCAAAAAGCTTTTGATTATTTCCCTGTCAAGTAAATAACTGTCAATGTGACAATATGTCGCACCCTCTTCGGGGGTGCGATGTCAATGCGACAAGATGTCGCAGGCGCCCGCTTCGCGGGCTTTTCTGTCTCATGTGACAATATGTCGCACACAACCACAGGTTGTGTGCCCGCCTTCGGCGGCCCGCGGGGGAAACCCCTAGAGGTCCCAATCCAAAGCTGAAATTTTTTTAAGGTCGATTCGGTCGAACCCTTTTTTAAAAAGGGGTCCCAAAATCTTTCCCTTTATACATTGATTTAGAGTGTCAGACCTGTTAAAAACATGTTAGAATCCTTCATATGAATCTTAATAATGTAGATATTAGTAAATTGCCGCCTGATGTAAGACGCCAGTTCAAACGACTTCAGGTGATGCATGCAGAGAAAAAGATACAGAATCTAGCAAAACAAGACTTTCTTTCTTTTGTAAAGTGTGTATGGCCAGAATTTATAGAGGGGTCCCATCACAGGCACATTGCAAAAAAATTTAATAAATTAGCCGAAGGGAAAATAAAACGTTTAATTGTGAATATGCCCCCTAGGCATACAAAATCTGAATTTGCGTCTTATCTGCTGCCCGCATGGATGGTGGGCCGTAATCCAAAATTAAAGATCATTCAAGCAACCCACACGGGGGAGCTAGCTATAAGATTTGGTCGTAAGGCTAAAAATTTAATTGATTCAGAAGAATATGGAAAAATTTTTAAAACTCGCCTGCAGGAGGATTCTAAAGCCGCAGGCCGGTGGGAAACAGCACAGGGCGGCGAGTATTTCGCAGCCGGTGTCGGTGGGGCGATCACAGGTCGTGGGGCGGATCTTCTAATCATTGATGACCCTCATTCAGAGCAAGATGCGATGTCAGCAACATCCATGGAAAATGCTTATGAGTGGTATACATCAGGTCCTAGACAACGTTTGCAGCCAGGAGCTTCAATCGTTCTAGTAATGACGAGATGGTCAACGAAAGATTTAACAGGTTTACTATTAGCAAATCAGAAAGAAGTGAAGGCTGATCAATGGGACGTGGTCGAGTTTCCAGCAATCATGGACCATGGACCAGTGTGGCCGGAGTATTGGAACCAAGATGAGTTGGAAAAAGTAAAAGCAACCTTACCGGTTGCTAAGTGGAATGCACAATGGATGCAGAATCCCACATCAGAAGAAGGAGCTCTTATAAAAAGGGAATGGTGGCGTAAATGGAAATCGGATACGATTCCCCCGCTTTACCATGTCATACAATCCTATGATACCGCCTTCATGAAAAAGGAAACAGCTGACTTTAGTGCCATTACCACCTGGGGTGTTTTCTATCCTAGTGAGGATAGTGGAGCTAATTTGATTCTTTTAGATGCTATTAAAGGACGATATGAGTTTCCTGAGCTCAGACGAAAAGCTCTGGAACAGTATAAATACTGGCAACCGGAGTCAGTTTTAATCGAAGCTAAGGCTTCAGGATTACCCCTAACCTATGAGCTGAGGAAGATGGATATCCCAGTAATGAACTTTACACCGAGCAAAGGAAATGATAAGCATGTAAGAGTAAACTCGGTTGCACCGTTGTTTGAGTCAGGAATGATTTGGGCACCTGAATTTAAATTTGCGGAAGACGTGATCGAGGAATGTGCAGCGTTTCCTTTTGGAGACCACGATGACTTAGTTGATAGTATGACTCAAGCCGTTATGCGCTTCAGGCAGGGTGGTTTTGTCACTCACCCAGAAGACTACGTTGAGCCCAAGCGTCAAATTACAAATAGGACATATTATTAATGAATCGAATCCAATTTATTATATGGGCAGGCAAGCAGGGCTGGAAGCACGGTCAAGCGTATTTAAATCAAGCGTGGGACTTGTTTTCTAAATCAGGCAATATTCCCAAACCTTCTCAAATTTTAAATAAAGCTAAAGATCTCTATCAAAGAAAAATTACTAAAGCAGAAGATTTACATGCGGCTAATACGGAGGCATTTAGTAAAGTTACTAAAATTCCTACGTCATATAAAACACCGCCTGTTCAACCAGAACGATTTCCTATATACAGAGAGCCCACAGCACAAGAAGGAATGATCTTTTTTAGGGATTTAGGAAAAAAAATGAAAGGGCACTATGGACCCTTTGGTCAAGGCACCGATGGATTTAGAAATGCGCTGCTATGGCTAGGTCAAAATAGTCCTAGAGAAATTATGAAAGTGATGAAACAATACGGTTATAAACCTAAAGTGGTACCTAAAAAACCACCAGGAAAAGCTGAAGGCGGTATTATGACTGTTTCAGATCCAGGTATGGGCGATGGTCCATTTATGATGGAAGAATTTTTAGAAGCCGTTAAGCAAGGCTTTAAAGGAACTTACGATGACTATATTGATCAGATTGATAGAAGTCCTAGAGATTATTTAGCTAAAGGCGGACGAATCGGTTTAGACGAAGGTGGAGTGATTGAAGAAGTTTGGGATAAAAAAGGAATTGAAAATGCTAAAGAATCTTTAGAAGGGATGAAGCCTCATTTAATGGAAGAATCGTATATTCAGCTTCTTGATTTTTTAGACAGTAAACAAAAAGAACTCGACATGGACCTTATGGAATCCGCAGGAGGCCTAGGTGAGATGCTGGGTGAAGGCGGAAGAATTGGAATGTATAGTGGATCCTTTGTAAAGTGGGTGTTGCAACAAGGTCCTAAGGTTTGGAAATGGATGAATAAACCTGGAAACAATCCTTATGATCTTTATAAAAAATATTTAAAAAGCGTAAAAGAGAGATCAATTAAAGGAGATATGAAAAGTTTAGCTCCTGAAATGGGGATTTTGACAACTGGTGGAATTATGGCCAATCGATTGGCAAGCAAGAAATTAAAAGAAGGATTAGACCTGTCTGAAGAAGAGAAAAAAAGAAAATGGTGGGAAAGAGGTCCTGGCGCTTACTTTCCTGACAAAGCCGAAGGCGGAAGAATCGGAATGATGTATGGCGGTGATCCGGGGTTCGCGTTCTCTTATGGAGGCTCCTGGGCTGACTGGAAAGATAACCACGCTAGCGAAATGCCGTTGATGGATTACATCAACCAAAAACTACCTAAAGCAAGAAATCCATTTAGCGATTCGAGTTATGCAAATGGTGGACCGGTTAATCTGAATCAATTAATTCAAATGTATATGGAAGAAGGTATGAGTCATGAGGAAGCTGTTCAAGCAGCTGAAGCGGCTCAGAATTTACCTTGGGATACATTAAAAAAAGCCGAAGGCGGAAGGATTGGTTTAGGCAGTGGAACAAGTCCTAAAATTATTGAGAATAGAAAAAGAAATCTTTACTTCGATTTAGGTAGAGATGACTTCATGAATATGTTTGAATATTTACAGAGTAGTCTTGCTCAAAATGATTATGATGGGCGTTATCAAAAAGGTGGAAAAGTTAAAAAAGGAGGCATTGGAGATTTGATGGGAGAACTATATCGACTATTCGAAATAGGTCCTCTTTTAGCAAGCCCTGAATTAATGGATGTTATACAAAAGATACCTTTTGAAAAAGGAGGAAAAGTTAAAAAAGGCGGAGGTCCTAAAATGAGCCGAAGATCTTTTCTACAATTAATGGGAGGACTCGCTTCTTTACCTATCGTGGGTAAGTATTTTAAATTAGCTAAACCTTTAAAAGATATTACAGTAAAAATTAGAAAATCGAGCTGGAACGAGGACGTTGATTATGGAACCAGTGGTAATATTCTTTTTGACTTCGTAGGAAAATCAAAAGTAGGAAGAGAGTTAATTAAAAAGTATTTACCTAAAAATTACAAAAAAGATTGGGGTATGGATCCTAAAGACGCTTATAAGATTGTGAAAAAAGCAAAAGACAAAGGTTTAAATATAAAAGTTACAGAATTTGCGGATGAGGCAAGCACTACTATGAAGGATGGTGTACTTAATCCCAAATGGTATTTGGGGGGCAGAACTCTAGACAGACAAACGCAACAAAGACTTTATAACGAGGCTCAACAACGATTTAAGAAACAAACTTCTAGAGAAAATATAAAAAAACATTTAGAGGATACATCATTTTTTGAAAATGATATGTATAGATGGCCTAAACCAAATTATGGGGGCACACCTACTCGATACACGGATGAAATAATTGATTTAATAGAACCGGTTGTTAAAAAAGCAGAAGGTGGAAGGATTGGAGCCGCAGCGGGTCGATTTATAGATTCCGTAGGTATAGGACCTTTAAATATTAATCCTAGAATGGGGATTACGGAAACGGAAAAACCCCTAGGGCCTGATGTAGATAAAAAAATAGGAACAACGAATATTGGAGCTGATATTATGCTCGATCTTCCTAAAGATTTTTATCTTAAAGGAGAATACGATAAAAACAGAGCATCTGAAGATATTTATTATCAAGGAGAAAAAGTTTTAGAGGATGTTCCTTTTGATCATGATATTTGGAAATATGGTGCGGGCATTGAAAAGGAGGGCTTTCGAGCCGAAGTAATTTATAATCCTGAGAATGAACGATATGAATTTAAACTGGTAAAATCATTTAATGATGGTGGCAAAGTATGGCGACCTAAAAGTGCACCTAAATTAACAACAACAATCCCCCCAAAACGAGGTCCGACACCGCAAGGATTGACTTATTTAACAGGAGATGATATAGTTCAAAATATAGGATAGAAAATGGCAGAAATTGATAAGACATTACCTAATGTCGTTAAACAACCCACAGAAGTTCCAACACCCGATGTAACTGGCGAAGATGCTGAAGTTAATTTAGTTGAAGAACAAGTTACAACCGATGTTGAACAAACAGAATTACCCGACGGTGGTGTAGAAATTAATTTTGATCCACGAACCAAGCTCAATGGACAACAACCCGAGGGGCATTTCGACAATTTAGCTGAAGCATTAGATGATAGTATTCTTTCTAAATTAGGATCAGATATGCATGCTAATTATACTGATTATAAAAATTCAAGAAAAGAATGGGAACAAACTTATATTAAAGGTCTTGATCTTTTAGGTTTTAAATACGATGTTAAAACCGAACCGTTTCAAGGAGCGAGTGGAGCAACCCACCCCGTTTTAGCGGAAGCCGTAACTCAGTTTCAAGCACAAGCTTACAAAGAACTATTGCCTGCCGACGGGCCGGTAAGAACACAAGTGATTGGTCGTAGCGATCCTCAACGTGAACAGCAATCACAACGTGTTAAAGATTTTATGAATTACCAGATCATGTTTGAACTAAAAGAATATGAAGCGGAATTTGATCAGATGTTATTTCATCTACCGTTAGCTGGATCCACATTTAAAAAAGTTTATTATGACTCTTTACTTCAAAGAGCGGTTTCTAAATTTGTACAAGCGGATGATTTAGTCGTTCCGTATTCAGCAACATCCTTAGACGACACCGAGGCAATTATTCATGTTGTTAAGATGTCAGAAAACGAATTAAGAAAACAACAAGTTTCAGGTTTTTATCGAGATGTAGAATTAAGTAAACCAGCGATTACAACTGATAAACTTGAAGAAAAACAAAAATCTATTGCAGGGACCAATAAAGTTGGTCGTCAAGAAGATGTTTACACACTTTTAGAGTGTCATACAAATTTAGATTTAGAAGGATTTGAAGATGTGAATCCTCAAGACGGTATTCCAACAGGAATCAAGCTTCCTTATGTAGTAACAATCGACGAGGGTACTCGTACGGTGTTATCAATCAGAAGGAATTTTGCGCCCAACGATCCAACTCGGAAAAAAGTCCAATATTTTGTCCACTTTAAATTTCTGCCCGGACTAGGATTTTATGGTTTTGGATTGATTCACATGATTGGCGGATTGAGTAGAACCGCAACGGTCGCTCTCCGCCAATTATTAGACGCAGGAACGTTATCAAACTTACCTGCAGGATTTAAAATTAGAGGAGTGAGAGTCAGAGATGACGCAGCTCCGATTCAACCTGGAGAATTTAGAGATGTCGATGCTCCTGGTGGAAGTTTAAAAGACGCATTTCAGTTTTTGCCTTATAAAGAACCTTCTCAAACGCTATTACAGTTGATGGGAATTGTGGTTGCAGCAGGTCAACGATTTGCATCAATTGCAGATATGCAAGTGGGCGAAGGAAATCAACAAGCAGCGGTGGGAACAACAGTTGCTTTACTTGAAAGAGGCTCAAGAGTGATGAGCGCAATTCATAAAAGACTTTATGCAGCGTTAAAAAGAGAATTTGAACTTCTTTCTAAAGTTTTTGCAACCTATTTACCTCCGATTTACCCTTATGATGTAGTGGGAGGAGCAAGAGAAATTAAAGCACAGGATTTTGACCAAAGAATTGATGTTTTACCAGTTGCCGATCCTAATATTTTCTCTCAAACACAAAGAATTACTATGGCACAGACGGAATTACAGTTAGCAATGTCAAATCCACAGATGCATAACCTATATCAATCGTATCGTAAGATGTATGAGGCTTTAGGAGTCAAAGATATTGATAGAATTTTACCTCCTCCGCCTCCGCCAGCACCTAAAGACCCTGCTGCGGAAAATATTGATGCGATGGCGGCAAAACCTTTCCAAGCTTATCGAGGTCAAGACCACAGAGCGCACATTACGTCGCATCTTTACTTCATGGCAACGAATATGGTGAGAAATAATCCAATGGTGATGGGTGCTTTAGAAAAAAATATCTTAGAACACATTGCTTTGATGGCTCAAGAGCAAGTAGACATTGAATTTCAACAAGAAACAATGATGTTACAACAATTACAACAACAAGCGATGCAAAATCCACAAGCTCAACAACAATTACAACAAATTGTGATGAAAATTGAAGCTAGAAAAGCGATTTTAATTTCTGAAATGATGGAAGAATTCATGAAGGAAGAAAAGAAAATTACATCTCAATTTGACCATGATCCTTTACTTAAATTGAAATCTAGAGAGGTAGATTTGAAAGCAATGGAAAATGAACGCAAAAAAGAGGAAATGGGAGCAAGAATTAACATCGATAAAGCAAAATTAGTTCAAAATCGGGAAATTACCGATGATAAACTTGAACAAAACGAAGAATTAGCTGAATTAAGAGCTGATACATCCTTAGAGAAGCAAAGAATGGCTAATCGGGCAAAAAAAGAGTCGGATTACATGAAACGTAAGGATGTTAAGACCTTGAAAGGTCCGAGAAGTTAATATAAGGTAAATAAGGAGAAAACTATGACAAAAAACAAAGAACCTTTCTACAAAGGAATAAATCAGAAACAGTTCGTCAATAAAGATGGATATCTTAAAGGCGGCGTTGAGGTTAAAGTTCCTGAAGGCAATCCAGTGGTAAATAAAGTGGGCGGCCAGCGTAGAATGTTAAAAGAGAAAAAATCAGAAGTTAAGTGGTTCTAATATGGCTTGGTTTGGCTTAGCAAAAATTGCTTTACAAGCTGGGAGTAAGATATACGCCAATCGTCAAAAGACAAAGATGGCTATGTCTGATGCACAGCTTATGCATGCCGAGCGCATGGCCCGAGGTGAGGAATCTTACCAGGGCAAGCTTTTAGAAGCGCGGCAAAACGATTACAAGGACGAGATCGTTCTTGCGATATTAACGTTGCCCATAATTGTGCTCGCTTGGTCGGTGTGGACAGAGGATCCGGCGGCTATGCAGAAGATAGATATCTTTTTTGAGTACTTTTCGAATCTGCCGAAATGGTTCACAAATTTGTGGATTTTGGTTGTGGCTAGCGTTTTTGGCATTAAGGGAACACAGATATTCCGTAATGGCGGGGGTAAAAAATAATGAATTTAAATAAACAAAAAAGTCTTAGTTCCGGTAAAGGTTGGAAAAATGTCTTTGTTAAAAAAGTTAAAGGAGACATTGACCATATAACAACTAAGGCTAAAAATATATGGGGTGGTATAAAAGCAACCCCCAAAGTTATTAAAAAGAGTTTTAAAAAGTAGACTTGCTTTTTAAAATAAAGTATATTAACAACTAATTAAGGAGTTAATTATGGTAAAATATAATTCAACGGCAATGACTCGAGGAGAAATCTCAGGCAAAGCACGTAAAGACCAAGCACATGGCTATTACAAAAAAGACATGGGTATGCGTGGCGGAGCAATGTATGCTACGGGTGGTCGTGTAGGTCTACGTGATAGAGCTTTTGCAAAAGGTGGTAAAGTTGGTAAAAAAAGCCAAGGCTACAAAGCAAGAGAAGACGAATCATTAGGCATGCGTACTGGAAAAGAATCCACTAAGAAACAATCTATGAAAGATCGTAGAGATGAATCTTACGGCAAATGGGGCAAAAGAAAATCTGGTAGAATAAATAAAGCTAAAGGTGGAAGAATAAATACCTCTAGAGAAAATAGACTAGAAGAATTAGGCCGTGTTGATGCTGAAAAATCTAACAAAAATCGTAGAGCTGAAAAACGAAGAATAGTTAGAGAACTTAAAAAATAATGAGTAATTATTGGAGAGTTTTAAGCCCACTACATGCAACCGTTACTAAACGTGAATCACATGCAATAGGCGGTTCGGTAGGAAGCATAGGGAGACCTAAATATTTAGGTATGGCTAAAGGTGGAAGAGCTGGACTTAAAAATGGGGGTTCTTCAATGCAAGAACATTATCTTGAACACGGGTATGGACCTCATAAAAAACATAAAAAGAGAAAACGTAAATTTGGAGGCGGAAGAATAGGCCTTAAAGAAGGTACTGACAAGAAATGGATTCAAAAAGCAACAGCTTCAATTAAACGAAGAAAAACTAAAGGAAAATGTACACCCATAACTAAGCCAGGATGTACAGGTCGGGCTAAAACATTAGCTAAGACTTTTAAAAAAATGGCTAAAAAAAGAAAGGCAGCATAATGGCGAAAAAGAAAAAAACTAAGAAAAAAAATAAAAAGAAGAAAAAAAATAAAAAGAAGAGAAAATAATGAGTTGGTGGAATAAGAAACGCCTACCCGTTAAAGAAATAAAGATTAAACCTACGTTAGGTCACAAGCTAACTAAGGAATATAAAAAGAAACTAAAGATAAAAAAAAGAGGAAAATAATGGCTTTAGACCCTTTACAGGTCTTATACAGACTACAGAAAGGATTAGAAACTCGTATTCAAGCCCTTGCAATTAATGTTACGTCCGGAGGGGTTGACAATATGGAAACATATAAGTATATTACTGGACAAATACATGCACTGGAATCAGTGCGACAGGAAATCTCTAACCTGCTGAATGAGAAGGAGCACAATGACAACAAAGGAACAATCGTCGACATCAACAACCGAAGTCCCAAGAGTTAAACTAGCTTTAGAAGAAAAATACAAATCAGAACCAAAAAAAGAAATCTCTAAGGAAAAAACTAAATTACCACAACCAACTGGTTGGAGGATTTTAGTTCTGCCTTTTAAAATGAAAGATAAAACAGAGGGCGGCCTATATTTAGGTCAAGAAACTGTAGAGCGCCAACAAGTAGCATCCCAATGTGGGAATGTGCTTGCTATGGGCTCTGAATGCTATCAGGATAAAAAACGTTATCCTAGTGGTCCTTGGTGCAAGGTCGGTGACTGGGTAGTCTTTGCCCGTTATGCAGGCTCAAGGATTGAGATAGAAGGTGGGGAAGTAAGACTCCTCAACGAAGACGAAGTCTTAGCAACAATACAAGATCCTAAAAGCATCTTGCATAAATACTAACATAGGAGGAAACTATGCCTGAGCCAACAGAAGAAAAAACAGAAAAAAAACAACCGATGGTCGATTTAGATACATCGGGTCCTGGGGCTAATGTAGAATTACCCGAGGAAAAGGACAAGTCAGAAGTGGAGGTAAAAGATGACAAAGAGTCCCAAGAAAAAACTACTGAAGACAGTGCTAAGTCCGATGACGCACCTGCGGAATCTGATAAGCAGTCTGATGTTGAAACTAGCCAACCAAAAGAAGACCAAAAGCTAGAAGAGTACAGCAAAGGAGTACAAGGACGTATTTCTAAATTAACACGTAGAATGCGAGAAGCTGAACGTAGAGAAGCGGCAGCTGTAGACTATGCTCGTGCTGTAGAGACCAATAGACAAGCAATGGAATCTAAGTTCAAAAAAGTGGACAAAGAGTACATTTCTAAACTTGAAAGTAGCGTTAAAAGTGGATTAGAAGCAGCTGAAAAAGAATTAGCTGGTGCTATTGAAGCTGGCGATGCGAAAGCTCAAGTAGCGGCTAATAAAAGGATAGCACAGCTATCTTTTGATAATGCCAAATTAGCAGCGACCAAGGCAGGAAAAGAAGAAGAATCTGTAGCGGAACCTAGACTTTCGCATGGAGGATACCTTCCTGAGCAAACGCCTCAGCGTTTACCGGATCCTGACCCTAAAGCTGAAGATTGGGCTGGGAAAAACCGATGGTTCGGTCAAGATCGAGCTATGACGTTTACCGCTTTTGAAATTCATAAAGATTTAGTGGAACGAGAAGGTTTTGACCCTAAATCGAATGAATACTATGCGGAAATTGACAAAAGAATAAGAGTTGACTTTCCACATAAATTTGATAAGAGTGATACTAGAAAAACGTTCGAACCCGTTCAGACGGTTGCTTCTGCGACAAGAAGCGTGAAACCAGGGCGCCAAACTGTAAGACTCACACCTTCACAGGTAGCAATTGCTAAAAAATTAGGTGTGCCACTCGAAGAATATGCAAAACAATTAAAACTCACGAAGGAGGTATAAGCATATGACAAAAGAAACAAAAACTACTTCTCGTGCGAGTCAAACTCGGTCTAAAACTGAAAGACCAAAAGTATGGACTCCTCCATCATCTCTAGATGCTCCCAAGCCGCCTGCAGGATACAGGCACAGATGGATCAGAGCTGAAAGCGTCGGTTTCGATGATACTAAGAACATTACGGGTAAATTAAGATCCGGATGGGAATTAGTGAGAGCAGACGAATACGAAGGCGAAGATTATCCCGTTGTTAAAGACGGAAAATATGCTGGGATTATAGGGGTAGGTGGCCTATTGTTGGCTAGGATATCGGAAGAGCTCGCGAAGTCTCGCGAAGAGTACTTCAGAAAACAAACTGAAGCTAAAGACGAGGCAGTTAAACACGATCTCATGAAGGAACAACATCCAAGTATGCCGATCAATGTTGATCGACAAACTAGCGTAACCTTCGGTGGTACAAAGAAAAGTTAATTTTTTAACAATTCTCAAACCAACGAATTTTTATTAACAACTATTGAAATAGGAAAAAACTATGGCAAATAATAACTCACAAGGTTTTGGTTTAATTGCTTCAGGAAGAATTGGAAACACTCCAGCTCCTCAAGGACAATCTAAATACAAAATCGATGCAGGCCACAGCACAACTATTTACAACGGTGAATGTGTTAAGAACTCAAGCGGATATGTAGCAGGCGGAAATGGTTCTGCTGCTGACATAGTTGGAGTTTTAAATGGAATTTTCTACAATGCGGCTACAACTTTGAAGCCGACATGGGCGAATTTCTATTTAGCTACAATTACTCCGGCTAATTCTGAAGACACAACAGCGTTTGTAATGGATGATCCTTTTCAAGCATATATCGTTGCGATGGACGCAGCGTTAGATTCAACTGTAGCAGCAGCACAAGCTAAATTTCTAGCTACGTATGATATGAATGCATCAGCAGGTAGTGATACCACTGGTAAATCATCATCTACACTAGACTTAGGCACAACTGATGCAAACGGTAAACAATTTAGACTAGTAAGAGTCGCGGAAGATCCTGAAAACCAGGATGTTACTGCAGCTTACTGTTCTGTAGTTGTTGCATCTAACCTGAATGCATTCAACGGTCATAATTAATAGGAGCATATAGAACATGGCAATATCACGAGCACAGCTAGTCAAAGAACTAGAACCTGGCCTAAATGCACTATTTGGGCTTGAATACAAAAGGTATGACCAGGAGCATAAAGAAATTTATGCAGAAGAATCTTCTGACAGAGCTTTCGAAGAGGAAGTAATGTTATCCGGGTTTGCTAATGCCGATGTAAAAGGTGAAGGTCAAGGCGTTGCGTACGACGAAGCGCAAGAGACTTTCACAGCGCGTTACACTATGGAAACGATCGCTCTAGCATTTGCGATAACTGAAGAAGCTATGGAGGACAACCTCTATGACAGACTTTCTTCTCGTTATACAAAAGCTTTAGCAAGATCTATGGCTAATGCTAAACAAGTGAAAGCAGTAGTTCCATTAAACAATGGACTACCTGGCGTAGCTACTTTTAAAACAGGCGACGGCGTTTCTTTAATAAACGCTTCTCACCCGACAATACAAGGTACGTTTAGCAATACATTATCTACAGCAGCCGACCTAAACGAAACATCTTTGGAGCAGTCTTTGATTGACATTGCTGCATTCACTGATGAGCGTGGTCTTAAAATTGCAGCTAGAGGAATGAAAATGATTATTCACTCTAACCAACAATTTACTGCTGAAAGACTAATGAAGTCTCCAGGTAGAGTTGGAACAGCTGATAATGACATCAACGCAATCAAAAATATGGGGATGCTTCCTCAAGGATATGTAGTTAACCACTACTTATCTGACACTGATGCGTTTTACATCATTACGGACGTTCCTAACGGAATGAAGTATTTCAACAGAGCACCATTGAAAACATCAATGGAAGGCGACTTTGATACTGGTAACGTTAGATACAAAGCTAGAGAAAGATACGCCTTCGGGTGTTCTGACCCTAGAGGTATCTATGCATCACCAGGTGCGTAATACATCTAATAACTAATGAAATGAGGCCGCCTTAAAACGGCCTCATTTTTAATATAAAATCCAAAAAAACTATGAAAAAATTTAGAATTCAAATAAGATACTGGGGCTATTATGCTGATTTCAATGTAATAGCTAATGATACTCCTCACGGTATTGAAAACTCTATCCTTGACAAACTGGGAAAAAATGAGGTAATATTTGAATCTGATGGATTTACCAATAAAAAAGGTAAATGGATAACCTATGAGGAGGTTACTAATGACCCAAGACCTATACAAACAAAAGAAGTCCTTGGAGTTAGACTGGGAGCAGGAGCATCTTAAAGAGGGTAGATATACTCTCGAAATGGTTGAGATCGATACAAAAATTAGAAGTATCATTACTCAAATTAAATTAGAAGAAGCTCGACAAGCTGATCTTAGGAATAAGATTTCTGAGTCTCAGGCACAAGTTACGATAGCAACTTAAGGACTATCAAAAATCAACTTTTCACTACAGGATCACTTGCGCCAAATTTAAATTTGGGGTATAAATCAATTACTATACAATTATTAATTAGATCTAGACGCGTATAGTCGACGGCCTAGAGACTAGATCTTACAAACTAGGAGGATTATAATTATGGCAAAAACTACGTTTTCAGGACCGGTCTATTCTAAGAATGGATTCATTAATACAGGTCCTGGTTTGACAGTAAGCTTAACTGCAGACACAACTTTAACAGTTGCAGATCATGCAGGGAGAATATTACTTTGTAACGATGCTGATGGTAAATTCACATTACCTACAATTAATGTGAACTCTAACAGTGCGGTAGCAGGTGATACAGACTACAATAACTTAAATAATGTTGGTGCAAGTTTTTACTTTTTCGTAGAAACAGCAGCAACTGATATGGACATCTTAACTGATGGAACTGACAAATTTGTTGGTGCAGTTGTAGTTGGTGTTGATGATGGATCGAAAAAAATATTCGTTCCAGGTTCATCAAATGATGTAATTACTATGAATGGTGGTACTAAAGGTGGTATCGCTGGTAGTGTTATAAAAATCACAGCTATTGATGACGATAAGTATTTGGTGCACGACAGTATCTTGATTGGATCAAGTACTATAGTAACTCCATTTGCTGACGCGTAATAATAACTAATGTGAGCTCCTTCGGGAGCTCACTTAATAGGAGAAAATATGAGTACATATCCAGTGGATATAAAAACAGCGAATATTACTTCAGCTAGTACGACAACTGTATTTAATGGGCCAGCAAGAGTTTTAGGATTATCTTGGTCGCAGCCTACGAATGTGGGAGCAGGAACAATAACGGTTAATGATGATACAACAGCTGTATGGGTTGTTGATGTTCCAGCTTCTAATACTACGGATCATAAATCTCCTGTCTATGGACATATCATGTTACCAGGAACAGGAATTAAAGTGAGTACAAGTTTAAAAGTAACGAACGCAATAACAACGCATGTAACCGTTTATTACGGTTAAGGGAGTAGCAGACTATGGCTATTGCTACTACAACTACGTTTGAAAAAACGTTCACCATCGACGAAGTTATTGAAGATGCATACGAACGTATTGGTATGCAAGGCACATCGGGCTATCAATTAAAAACTGCTCGAAGATCTTTAAATATATTATTTCAAGAATGGGGAAATAGAGGACTTCATTATTGGGAAGTAGCTAATTCTAGTTTTACTTTAGTAACGGATCAAAATGAGTATATTATTTATAGATCTACCGGAGATGGTACATCCAGTACAACAGCTATTTATGGTGCAGGAGATATATTAGAAGCCTCTTACAGAAATGCATCTAATGTGGATTCTCCACTTACCAAAATTGATAGATCAACTTATCAAGCTTTATCTAATAAAACAGCAACCGGAACCCCTTCTCAGTATTGGGTGCAGAGATTTATTGATAAAGTTACTATGACAATTTATTTGACCCCTAGTTCGAGTCAAAATGGTCATACAATAAATTATAACTATGTGAAAAGAATTAAAGATGTTGGTGATTTTACTAATGTAGGAGATGTTCCTTATCGTTTTGTTCCATGTATGGTAGCGGGATTGGCTTTTTATTTAAGTCAAAAATATAATCCTGAATTATCTCAGCAAATGAAACTTTATTATGAGGATGAATTAGCAAGAGCGTTAGCGGAAGATGGCTCTCCCTCAAGCACTTATATTACTCCTAAAACTTATTATCCGAGTACTTAATTATGGCTAAATTTTCAAGAGGACAATACGCATTATCGATTTCAGATCGTTCTGGTTTGGCATTTCCTTATTTGGAAATGGTAAGAGAATGGAATGGAGCCTGGGTGCATATTTCTGAATATGAACCTAAATCTCCATTAATACAGCCTAAGCCTGTAGGTGCGGATCCTCAATCTTTACAAAGAGCTAGGCCTGCAAGAACTGAGTTTTACACACCAAAAATTTTACCTAACGATCCTTTTTCAACAGCGGGTTCTACTACGGTTACAGTTAATGAACCGGATCATGGAAGATCAACTGGAGATGCAGTCAGATTTAGAAATGTTGCTTCATCGGTTGGTGGAGTGTCCCCTGTTATTATAATGTTAGAAACAACTTTAGGAGCAGATCTTACTTCTTCTGCAACCACTTTAACTTTATCAGATGCCTCTGCTTTTCCAACCTCAGGCTATATTGTAGTTAATCCAGGAGCTAATGATAATGAAACAATTAAATACACAGGAAAATCAAGTAACACTTTAACAGGTTTAACTCGTGGGTCTTCTGCTCCAACTTATAATTTAACACCTGCTACTACTACAGCTTCTGCTCATGATTCAGAAGTTAAGGTAAGAGGCTCATATTCCATTACTAAAGTTGATGATGATAGTTACACCTTTACATTGGTATCAGCAGCTAGTACAACACAGACAGGAGGAGGCTTCCCGATCTTTGCAGGGCCGGTGAACGCACGAGCGTAATGAAACGTATAAAAATTTTTTGGTCAAGATTATTAAGAAAACGACATTGTTGGTCACACGTAAGTTTTACAAAAAGTTGTAAAATATGTAAGGAGATTATTGAATAATGTCAGGAATAAGTGCAACAACATTAAAAACAATGATTAAAAGTTATACAGAGGTAAGTGATACTGTATTTACAGATGCTATATTAGAAAATCTTATTTTAAATGCACAACAAAGAATTATGTATGAGGTTCCTATTGATGCAGATAGGAAGTCACAAACAGGAAATTTAGTGGTTGGACAAACTACAATTAACTGTCCTGCTGGAGCTTTATTTATTAGAGGGGTTCAAGTATATACTTCGACCTCTGCCGTCACTGGAGCTAATGAATGGCTTTTAAAAAAAGATGCAACTTACTTACAAGAATATGTGTCTTCGACAGAATCTGCTAGTAGAGGTAAACCTAAATACTACGCTATGTTCGGAGGGGCTACAGGTCTTTCAGATACAACATCAGGAAGAATAATGTTTGCTCCTGTTCCAGATGCTACTTATTCATTTAAGGTACATTATAATCTAATGCCAGCAACTTTGGAAGCTAGTTCAAATGAGACCAATTATATCAGTTTGAACTTTCCTCAAGGTCTTTTATATGCATGTTTGGTAGAGGCCTATGGTTATTTAAAGGGTCCAATGGACATGTTGACACTTTATGATAATAAGTATAAACAAGAGATAGAGAAATTTGCGGCACAGCAAATTGGAAGACGGAGACGAGATGATTATACGGATGGAACTATTCGTATACAAATTAAGTCCCCAACACCGTAAATTAGGAGATAAATATGGCAAATACATCAGCAGTTTGTACCTCGTTCAAAGTAGAGCTTTTAAAAGGCGACCATAATTTTACTGCGTCTACAGGAGATACATTTAAAATTGCATTATATACAAGTTCAGCAACTCTTGGAGCAGCAACAACTGATTATGCAACATCTAACGAAATTACTAATACCTCTGGAACTGCTTACACAGCGGGAGGAAAAACGTTAACAAGCGTTACTCCAACTTCAAGCGGAACTACAGCGTATTGTGATTTTTCTGATGTGTCTTGGACATCAGCTTCTTTCACCGCTAATGCCGCTTTAATCTACAACACAACAACAGGAACAGGATCATCAACAACTGATTCGGTTTGCGCCGTTGCTTTTGGTGGAGATAAAACAGTTTCTAGCGGAACTTTTACAATTCAGTTTCCAACAGCCGACGCATCGGACGCTATCCTGAGAATAGCGTAAGGAGGAATTCCTTATGCCAGATGTTTCTTCAGGCTGGGGTCGACTAACCTGGGACCAAGCGAACTGGGGCGATGCAACCACTATTAAATCAGGATGGGGACGCCTTGAATGGGGTTCTCAAGCTTATGGTGATTCACCTACTGCTGTTCTTACAGGACTTTCAGCTACTGCTTCTTTAGGAAGTATTACTGTTGAGATTCAACCTGGTTGGGGCACTTTAAACTGGGGTGAAAATGGATGGGGAAGTGTTGATGAAGCTGTTGAAACTTTAACAGGGCAATCTGCTACTGCATCTCTTGGTTCTCTTACTCTTCAATATACTTATACTCTCACAGGAGTAGCTGCAACGGCTTCGGTTGGAAGTCCAGATATAAGTTTAAGTACTATTCAAACACCATCGGGATTAAGTTCTACTGCTTCAGTAGGATCTATTTCTCCAGCAGCTATGACCATCGGTTTAACAGGTCAAGCTATGACAGCAAGTGTAGGAACAATTACACCTGCCGATGTTGTGGGAGTAACAGGCGTTTCAGCTACTATGTCTGTGGGTACTATAACAGTTGCTTCTGTTGAATTAATTGATGTTACTGGAGTTTCAGCAACAGCAAGCGTCGGAGCAATTACGCCAGCGGGGATGGCACTTGGTTTAACTGGAGTAGCTTCCACAGCAAGTGTAGGGTCAATTTCTCCTACAGAAATGGTTGTAGGATTGTCTTTAGATGCTATAACAGCATCGGTAGGGGCTCCTGGAATTATTCATTACGCAGATATTGACACGGGATCAAATACCTCTTATAGTAATGTTTCAACGGGTTCGAATACGTCATATTCGAATGTTGCAACAGGATCAAATACCAGCTATACAGATGTAACTGGTAAAGCAGCTTAGGAGACAAATATTATGGCATCAACATACACACCTTTAGGTGTAGAAAAAATGGCAACTGGCGAAAATGCCGGTACATGGGGAACAAAGACTAATACAAATTTAGAAATTCTAGAACAGATTTCAGGTGGCTATAAAGTTCAAACTTTAAATGCTGCTGGAGCTGGAGCAAACGAAACTACATTATCAGTTTCTGATGGATCAACAGGAGCAACTCTTGCAACAAGAGTTATTATTTTAGGAGCAGAATCTCCTCAAGCAATTACAGGTAATAAAACGGTTACAATACCTCTTGATGTAGAAAACTGGTATTTAATTAAAAATAGCACAAGTGGTGCTTATACAGTTGAATTTAAATATGTTTCAGGTTCCGGGGACAGTGTAACTTGGTCTACTACAGATAAAGGGTTTAAACTTATATATGCTACGGCTAATGATGGTACTAATCCTGATATTGTAGACGTTTTTGCATCATCTTCAGAAATTACATTATCTAATAATAATGCTCTAAAATTTAATGATGCTGATAATTCAGCAGCTGTTGGATTTAAAGCTCCTACAACGGTATCAGGCGCTGTAACATGGACTTTACCCGCAGCAGATGCTACTAGTTCAGGATATGCATTGACATCTAATGCTTCAGGTACTTTATCTTGGTCAGAAGCAGGAATTTCTACTGGTAAAGCTATTGCAATGGCAATGATTTTCGGATAAAAATAAACAAAGGAATTAAAATAATATGGCAAATCCAAATATAGTCTCAGTCGCAACAATCTTAGGTGGTAATGCTGGCTGGAATTTATCTAATACTTTAACCACAACTTTACTAACAGTAAGTGCTGAATATGTTTGTAAAATTAATAGAATTGTTTGTGCTAATGTTCATTCAAGTGCAGCAGCAAATTTAAATTTATATGTAGATGGAATGGGATCAGGAACAACTGGCGTTGCAACAACTGGCGCTGATGCTACTATTTATTTAGCAAAAGTTATTTCCGTTCCTTATCAATCTTCATTAGTAGTTTTGGACACCCCTATCTATCTTATGGAAGGGGATATTTTAAAAGGCGGAGCTAGCGCTTCTTCAGCACTAGACTTATTCATATCGTATGAAACGCTAGTTGATTAGGGAGGTAATTAAACCATGGCTAATGGCGGAATTATCGGACCTAACAACCCAGTCGGTAAAATCGGTTCAGTTTCAAAAGTTTCAGTTCACACAGCTAGTGGAACTCACACTACAGGTGCGTGTACATCTCAAGTAGACGCCATTGTTGTAGCTGGTGGTGGTGCAGGTGGTGGTGATGAACAAGGCGGTGGTGGTGGAGCTGGCGGAGTTCGATTTATTTCATGCAAATCAGTTTGTAGTAGTACAGGATATACAATCACTGTAGGCGCAGGAGGTTCTCCTGTTTCTACTCCTACCATAGGTGGTAGTGGAACCAATTCAGTTTTTGGTTGCTGTTCAGCAACCGGTGGCGGCGGAGGCGGAGGAGGAACTTCTTCTCCTGCTAAATGCGGAGCCGATGGCGGATCAGGTGGTGGAGGTTCGGGTCATGATAGAACCGGCGGTGCTAAAGGATGTGGTACGGCATGTCAAGGAAATGATGGCGGTGCTGGAGCTAGTCCAGGTACAGCCCCTACTGATGCTAATCCAAACCGAGGTGGCGGTGGAGGTGGCGCTGGAGCTGCTGGAACTGTTGGTGGTCAAAACACAGGTGGATGTGCAGGAGCTGGAAAAGCTGTTGCTCCACTTTTTTCAATAACATATGGTGGCGCTGATGGAACTTTCCCCGGAACTATGGGTGGAGGTGGCGGTGCCGGAGCATGGGGACCTACCCCAGCTACTCCTGGTGGTTGTTATGGCGGAGGTCGCGGAGCACGAGTAGGAGATTATCCTGCTGCAAATGTGCCTGCTGTTTCAGCAATAACAAATACTGGCGGAGGCGGCGGTGGATCAGGTGGACCTGGTCCTGCTGGTGTTTCAGGTCAAGGTGGAAGTGGTGTCGTATTCGTTAAAGAATCATGTGGTGCCCCGGGTGCTGGTGCTTCTGGTATGTGGAGCATGGAAGAACAATATAATGAAGCTTTAAATAATAATTGGAGTTTTACTAGTCCATGGGGTGATGTTAATATTTTAACTATTGGTGGTGGCGGTGGTGGTTCTAAAAATTCAGGTGCTGGTGGGGGTGGTGGCTATCAATATAATACCGCTCTAACTTTAGGATCTTCAACTGCTTATGCAGCTGTTGTTGGAGCTGGTGGATTAGCAGGTCCTGTTCCTCCAGGTTCTTCTGGTGGAAATGGTAATATTACAACTTTTTCAGGTCCTGATATTCAAACAATGGAATCTGATGGTGGTGGCGGAGGCGGTGCTGGTTCTGGACCTCTAACTCCAAACGGAAGAGGAAAAACAGGAGGATCAGGTGGTGGAGGTGCTTATGGTGCAGGAACTAGTGCTCCAAGAAATAACATAGGAGGATGTGGAAATTCTCCAAGTAGATTTATGTCTCAAGGAAATCCTGGTGGTTCAGGACTTCTGTATGATAATTTTGGTGGTGGAGGCGGCGGTGGCGCAGGTGCAGTCGGTGGAGCTTCAACCGGTCCCGGAGGTCCAGGAGGTTGTGGAACTGGAGGCGCAGGTGGCGCAGGTTCCAGCGTATGGCCCGGAGATTCAACATTAAGAGCAGGTGGTGGCGGAGGTGCTGCAGGACCAAGTGCACCTACTCCTGCTGGAGGAGCTGCAGGTCCTGGTGGCGGTGGCGCTGGAGGAAAACATCCATCTACTCAAGGATGTGCCGGAACAGCTAACACTGGTGGTGGAGGCGGCGGTGGCGCGTGCGGTCCCGGATCAGGAAATGCTGGTGGATCAGGTGTTATTATTATTCAATATCCAGGTGCTCAAAAAGCAACTGGAGGATCAGTTTCATGTGTCTCATGTAAGACACAACATTTATTTAATAGTTCAGCCATGTTTACAACGGCTTACCCAGCTACAACCGTGGCTTTAGATTACTTAGTTGTCGGTGGAGGAGGAGCTGGTGGATATGATTATGGTGGCGGAGGTGGTGCGGGTGGATTTAGAACTTCTTATGGAGTTCCCGGTACACCAAGTTTAACTTTATATGAAGGCTCTACTTATACAGTCGCTGTAGGGTCAGGAGGATCGGCAGCTCCTAATGCAAATTCTGCAGGCGGTTCAGGAACAGATTCAAGTATAGGAATTATTTTTGCAGCTGGCGGTGGTGGCGGTGGATCTCAATGTAGTGCAATTGGTTCTGATGGAGGTTCCGGAGGTGGGGGATCTAAAACGAGTGCTGGAGGAATAGGAAATATTCCTAATCAATCTCCCGTACAAGGATATAATGGAGGTTCAGGAGTGGCCGGAGGTTCTTTGAATTGTGCTTCTGGTGGTGGAGGTGGCTCGGCAGGCGTTGGAGCATGTGGAACATCTGCTTGTGGTGGAAATGGAGGCGGTGGAACCGTTTCCTGTATAACCGGATCCCCTGTCCCTTACGCTGGAGGTGGTGGCGGTGGAGCGCATAGTACTAAAACTCAAGGAACTGCAACAGGTGGTGGTGGAGCTGGGGGAGGTAATCCTGGCACTGCTAATACTGGTGGTGGCGGCGGCGGAGGAAACAATACTGGCCCTGGATCAACTGGAGCTGGTGGAACAGGAATTGTGGTTTTAAGAATAGCAACAGGAAGTAAACCCGCTAGTTTTGCAGTTGCACCGGGAACAAATTCAATAACTACAACAGGGTCTTGTACTGTGGCTACTTTTACGGTATCAGGTACCTTGACTTTGTAGTTTACAAAGATATATATATTTGGTATAAATATTATTTAAGGAGATCAAAAAAATGGCACATTTTGCAGAATTAAAAGAAAAAACAGATCCAACTGGATTTACAGCAGACACTCATCTTATAGTGGAAAGAGTAATCGTTGTTGATAATGCTCACGTTGAAAGTGATGAACACGTTAGTGGAGAAAATTGGTGTTCTACATTTTTTGGTGGTGGAAATTGGAAACAAACTTCTTATAATGCAAATTTCAGAAAAAAATATGCTGGTAAAGGAGATCGTTATGATTCCAGTAAAAATAAATTTATAGGTCCACAACCTTTTGCTTCATGGTCACTAAATGCTAGTGACGACTGGGAAGCTCCAGTAACTTACCCAACAGGAGATCAATCAGATTATTCTGTCTCTTGGGATGAAGATAATCAAAGATGGACCGGAATCAAAAGATCAGATCAATCTAATTGGAACTGGGACGCTTCAGGCTTGACTTGGGTGTCCGCATAAGGAGACTCAAATGGCCAAATCAGGTCGTTCACAAGGTGGTATCATTGGGAAGATAAATAAAACTTCTTTCGGTAAAAATAAAGTTACCAAGACTACAGCCACAGGAACATTCACAACACAACCCGGAACAACAAAACTTACTTACACTATCATAGCTGGTGGTGGGGGTGGAGATTCTGATGGTGGGGCCGGCGGAGGTGCTGGTGGAGTTTACACAACTGAATGTCATCCAGTTTGCGCAGCAACAGGTTATCCAATAACTATTGGAGGAGGTGGAGCTGGAGATGTACCATCTCCTGTTTCAGTAAAAGGCGAGCCTAGTTCAGCATTTGGTACAACAGTAACTGGTGGTGGTGCGGGAGGTTTTCCTCGTTCGTGCGGACCAGGTGGTTCAGGCGGCGGAGGAACAAAAACTCCTCCTCAATGTGGACTAACTGGAAACACTCCTCCTTTAAATCCTTCTCAAGGAAATCCAGGTGGTTCTGGAGCTAACGCTTTAGGTGAACAAGGTGGAGGCGGTGGTGGAGCTGGAGGTACAGGCGGAAGTGCATGTGGCCCTAATGCTCATGCCGGAGCTGGCGGCGCAGGTAGAAGTTTAACCCCTTTTTATGGAACAGCCCCTCAACCTTTTTATGCATCTAATACGTGTGGCACAGGAAATACAGCCTGCGGAGTATTTGCAGGTGGTGGTGGAGGCGGAGCAGGAAAACCTGGAACTCCAGGTGGAGCTCCTCCAGGTCAAATAGCAGTAGGCGGAACTGGCGGTGGAGGCGATGGTGGTGTTGCTTCAGGATGCCCTGGTACTGCGTCTATTTCAAAAGGACAGGATGGAATTGTTAATACCGGTGGAGGTGGCGGCGGAAGTGCTACTCCAGGTGGTTGGGAAGCTGGACAAGGTGGTTCAGGAGTTTTACTTACAAAAGAATTAAATTATCAAGCTGGGGTGTGGCCGATGACATCTCAATTCAATAAAATGACAGACGGAACATGGGTTCAAACTGAAGCCATGATAGATGCAGATTACTTAATCGTAGCTGGTGGCGGAGGCGGTGGACGTGATTCTGCCGGAGGTGGTGGAGCAGGAGGATATATTACTTCTTTTCCTGGTGGTTCACCTGCAAGCAAAATTTCAATTGGCTCTTGGAGCACTTATGCTATTACCGTAGGCGGTGGTGGTGCTGCTGGTACAGCTCCTACTAACAACGGAGTTGTCGGAAGCAATACAACAGGTTTTTGTAAAACCGCTCATGGCGGTGGCTATGGTGGAAGATCACCTGGAGCTGGAGGTCCTGGGGGATCTGGTGGTGGAGGCGATGCTGGAAATCCTGGGTGTGCTGGAGGACCTGGTAATGATCCTCCATCTTGTTCAGCTTATGGAGCGCCTCAAGGAAATGATGGTGGTCAAGGAGGTACTACTCCTGGTGAAGCTGGTGGTGGCGGTGGTGGAGCAAACGCAGCTGGATCAGCTGGTGGTGGCCCTGGTTCATCACAAGGTGGAGCTGGCGGAGCTGGTAAACCAAATACAATTGCACCGGCCTTTCCTGGAGGAACAACATTTGCAGGTGGCGGTGGCGGAGCTTCAGGTCCTGGTGCTCCTGCAGTAGCCCCTGGTGGAGCAGGTGGCGGAGGCAGTGGTGGAATTCATGATAATCCCGCTCCAACGTTAAATGGTACACCTGGAACTAATGGTTTAGGTGGTGGCGGAGGTGGTGGCCCTGGATGTGGTACTGCTGGCGCAGGCGGAGATGGAGTTATGATTATAAGATTTCCAACAGCATCTAAAACACCAAGTTATTCAGTCACACCGGGTACTAATACCACTGCAACAGTGGGAGATTGTACAGTAGCAACTTTTACTGTAACAGGAACATTTACTATGTAAGTTGACTTTTTAATTTTTTTGATATATAATGAAGGAGAAAGATGAATCTTAAAAATTATTATTGGTATTATCAAAGAGCTATCCCAGAATACATCTGTGATCGGATTGTTAAATATGGTTTACAGATCAAAGAACAAATGGCTATTACCGGTGGCTATGGGGATCCTAAAACATTAAGCAAATCTCAAATTAAAGATTTAAAAACAAAAAGAGACTCTAATATAGTTTGGTTAGCAGAAAACTGGATTTATAAAGAGCTTCATCCTTTTATTCGTCAGGCTAATATAAATGCTGGTTGGAATTTCCAATGGGATTGGTCAGAATCTTGTCAATTTACTAAATATGATAGAGGACAATATTATGATTGGCATTGTGATAGTTGGGAAGTACCTTATAATCAACCGAATACTCCCTCTCATGGGAAAGTAAGAAAATTATCCGTAACTCTTTCTTTATCTGATGAAAAAGATTATAAAGGAGGAGAGCTGGAATTTGATTTTAGAAATTCTGATCCAGACAAAAAAAGACATACTGGAATATGTAAAGAAATAAAACCTAAAGGGTCTCTTGTAGTATTCCCTTCTTTTCTCTGGCATCGAGTTAAACCAGTCCTTAAAGGATCAAGATATAGTTTAGTAATATGGAATTTAGGATGGCCTTTTAAATGAAAAAGAAAAAGAAAATAAAAAAACAAGATAAACCGGAACCTTTAAACACCGAATATTATTTTTCTTCTCCTATTTATTGGACCGATAAACCTGAATGGGTGAGAGGTCTTAATACAGCTTCTGATGCTTATATTAAACAAGCTCGTTTAAATAATTTAGAATCAATTAAAAAAAGAAATAAAAAGTTTGGTAACAAAGGGGAACACCCTTGGGTTCATCATTCTTCTTCTCTAATAGGAGACCCTAATTTTAAAGAACTTCAAAATTATGTTGGAGCAACCGCAGGAAATCTTTTAGACGGCCAAGGGTTTGATCTTACTAATCATACTATTTTTATTACTGAGTTGTGGGTGCAAGAATTTTCTAAAGATGGAGGGGGACACCATAGTTTACACACTCATTACAATGGTCATATCTCTGGTTTCTTTTTTCTAAAAGCTAGTGAAAAAACATCAATGCCAGTATTTGAAGATCCTAGACCAGGACAAGTTATGAATCTACTTCCTCAAAAAGATCCTACTAAGATAACCCAAGCATCTCATCAAGTTAATTATATAGCTAAACCTGGAAGACTTATATTCTTTAATTCTTATTTACCTCATATGTATAGTGTGGATAATGGTTATGAACCTTTTCGGTTTATTCATTTTAATATACAAGCTATACCTAATGGCGTATTAGGAAAACCTTTAAAACCAACACAGTCAGAACAAAATGCAGAAAAAAAATAAAATGATTCATTTACCTAAGCTCCATAATACAATGGGAGCTTCTCATAATGCTTATATTAAAGCTTTATTGGGTCAGGTAGATACTAAACGTTCCACTGATATGGTAGAAGCATTTATTAAAGAAAGAAAACAACAACTCACAAAGGAGAAAAATGTCATTCAAAAAAACAAAGTATAAAGTCTTAAGAGAGGCCATTAAACCTAATGTGGCAGAATTTATTTATAATTATTTTTTAACTAAAAGAAGAGTCGCTCGATGCTTCTTTGACACTAGATGGATTAATCCTTTTGCTGAAGAATGGGGAACATGGAATGATGAACAAGTTCCAGGAACTTATTCCCACTATGGAGATATAGCTATGGAAACTTTACTCATGGGACTAAGAAAAAAAATGGAAAAAGAGACAGGGTTTAAATTACAAGAAGCTTACTCTTATGCCAGAATTTATAAACAAGGGGACATTCTTCATCGTCATAAAGATAGATACTCTTGTGAAGTATCTACAACCTTAAATCTTGGAGGAGATCCTTGGCCTATTTATTTAGAGCCTTCAGGAGAAAAAGGAATGGCAGGAATTAAAGTAGATTTAAAACCTGGTGATATGCTTATTTACATGGGATGTGAGTTAGAGCATTGGAGAGATCCTTTTGCTGGTAAAGACTGCGGTCAGGTCTTTCTTCATTATAATGATAGAACTAAAAAAACAGCTAAAGAAAACCTCTATGATAGACGCCCTTTCTTGGGATTACCTGCTTGGTTTAAAGATTTTAAGTTGCCTTCACAGAAGAAATAAGATATAATAAAGATCGGCGTGGGGGATTCTTTCCACCACAAAGGTCTTCTACGCCTACTTAGAATCGTATTGATATCCACCTCGTTCTAGTATAATTATAAATAAAGAGATTTTTATGCTACAAAAAATAGGGTTTTTACCAGGATTTAATAAACAAGTTACTCCAACCACTGCTGAAGGGCAATGGGTAGGAGGAGATTATGTGCGTTTTAGATATGAAACCCCTGAAAAAATTGGGGGTTGGTCTCAACTAGGTGAAAGCAAACTAACAGGTCCAGCAAGAGGACTTCATCATTTTATTAATAATTCACAAATTAAGTACGCTGCTATTGGTACTAATCGTATCTTATATGTTTATACTGGTGGTATTTTTTATGATATTCATCCTTTAGTTAATCCATCAGGCACAGCTATTAGTAATGCCTTTAGTACAACTAATGGAGATGCAACTGTAACTCTTACATTTAGTGGGGCTCATGGTTTTGAAGCAGGGGATATTATTTTATTTGGGGGTACTAGTACCTTTTCTGCTATAACAAATTCTAATTTTGGAGCTTCTGATTTTTGTGATAAAAAATTTATGGTGGACAGTGTTCCTAGTTCAACTACTCTTACTATTGAAATGCCTAGCACTGAATCAGGAAGTGGGGCAAGTACTTCTGGTGGTATTACCTATTATCAATACTATCATGTTGGACCCGCTCAACAATTAGGAGCTTTTGGATGGGGTATTGGTCAATATAGTGGTACGGTTTCAGGAGAAGTTACCACAACTTTAAATGGAGCTTTAGGAGATAATGCATATGGAACTGGAGGATCAGGAACTTCAATCACTTTAACTGATGCTTCTTCTTTTCCATCATCCGGAACTTCTTATATTCAAGTTGGAACAGAGGAAATTTCCTATACAGGAATTTCAGGAAATGATTTAACGGGTATTACCAGAGCCGTTAGAAACACCACTCGTGCAGCTCACTCAAGTGGAGCAACTGTAACGAATACAACTGACTATGTCGGTTGGGGTGAAGCGGCTTCAGGAGATAAAGTATTTGCTCCTGGAACATGGACCTTGGATAATTATGGAGCAAAATTAATTGCTTTAATTACTGATGGCGCTTGCTTTGAATGGGATGCTGATGCCAGTAATGCAACCTCTAACAGAGCAACTATTATTTCAGGAGCACCCACTGCTTCTAGAGATATGTTAGTTTCTACACCTGATCGTCACTTAGTGTTCTTCGGAACTGAAACAACTATTGGAACTACATCTACTCAAGATCCTTTATTTATTCGATTCTCTTCTCAAGAGGATATTAACACTTATACACCTACAGCAACTAATACCGCTGGTACACAAAGACTAGCCGGAGGTTCTAAAATTATGGGGGCTTTGCGAGGTCGTAATGCCACATACATTTGGACCGATACTTCTTTATTTATTATGCGTTTTGTTGGAGCGCCTTTTACTTTCGCTTTTGAACAATCTGGAACGAATTGTGGATTGATTGGAAAACAAGCCGCAACCGAAGTAGATGGTACCGCTTATTGGATGTCAGAAAATGGTTTCTTTAGATACACCGGGCAACTTGAATCAATGGACTGTTTAGTGGAAGATTATGTTTATGATGATTTAAATACGACTTCTAATCAATTGATTAATGCAGGTTTAAATAATTTATTTGGAGAAGTAATATGGTTTTATTGTTCTAATGGATCCAATGTAGTCAATCGAATGGTCACTTATAATTATATTGATTCGTCTGTGCAACGAGGTATATGGACCACTGGTAGTCTAAATAGAACAGCGTGGCAAGATTCAGCAGTATTTGGAAAACCTCATGCTACGGCTTACGATATTGATGATGATGATTCTTTTGATGTCACAGGAAACACGGATGGCTCTTCAATTTACTACGAACACGAAACAGGGAACAATCAAATAAAAGGTGGAACAACGACAGCTATTGCAGCAAACATTCAATCTGGAGATTTTGATATTACTTCTGATCAAGATAGGGGTATCACTTTTAGAGGAGATGGAGAATATCTAATGAAAATTAGACGATTTATTCCTGATTTCCTATCGCAAACAGGAAATACTCAGATCACTTTAAACTTAAGAGACTACCCTAATCAATCGCAAACAAGTTCTTCGTTAGGTCCTTTTACTATTGATTCTACAACAACTAAAGTAGATACACGAGCTCGAGCTCGATCAGTCTCTTTAAAAGTAGAGAATACAGGAAAGGATCAAGACTGGAAGATTGGAACTTTTAGACTTGATGTACAAGCGGACGGGAGAAGATAATGCCTTTTCAATCAGAAAAACAACGTAAATACCTATGGGCCAACGAGCCAGCAATTGCTCGTGACTGGACCGATACTTATGGTAGTGGAATCGCTAAAGCTTTAGGGGGAAGGATTCCTTTTTATGCCGGAAGTGGGGTAGCAATGAATATTTATAATAAACCACTGAATAATCAATTCAGTGAACAACTAACTTTACCATTTGATTTTTCTAACACCGGAGATCCTTATAAAGATAACCTTTATGTTGATTTATCCAAAGGACAAATGAAAGCTTTAGATAATCCAACAACCAAATTTAACATTCAAGAAATGGGTGATTATAGTATTTTAAACGATGCAGGATTTAGGGCACAAGACATAGAAGGCAAGCCTCCTACTAAGCAAAATATTATTGATTACTATAAAGGAACTTATAAACCAACAGCTTCTTTAAATAATCTAGTAGATAATAGATATGTAGATTCAGGAATGATTGGGACTGATGCTACATATGTAGATGATAATAGAGGTATTAACACCATACCTTTTAATCAACAATATCTTGAAGGTTCTGGTTGGCTTAACGATGCAAGAACTGCTGATGAATTATCTCAATTACCTATAGACGCTTTACCCAACAAACGACAAAAACTTGTCAATTTTTTATCACGATTTATTCCAGGAGCCACCATTGCTAAAATGTTAAGACCCGATGCTAATGAAGCCTATGGGAACGTAGCCGGTTTATATCCTGAAGAAGTATTTGGAATGCAAGAGTTTGGATCAGGAGAAGATTTAAGAACTGATCCCTGGGGTAAAAATATTGTAAGCTTTGCAGGAGACTATGAGCAAGGAAAAAAAGACTGGTGGGAGAAAAATAAGTTTAGGAAGTATAGAACAAAACGAATGAAACAAAAAAAAGAATGGCATAGACAAGCAGTAGAAAAAATAAGGCAAGAAGAAGCAGCTAGAGAACAACGTAAAAGAGCACAAGTCCAAGCAATGTCACACCAAAACAGAATTCAAAATACAGGTGGCTGGCAATCCGGTATGGCGAAAGACCCAGGATTTATGAGTGGTAAAGGAACATCTGCCGAGATGGGTTCATTCAATAGAGGAGGCTTAGCAGGTTTATGGCAAAGATAGTACAGGTATTAACCAGAGCATCAAAAGAATACGATCCAGTAACGGCTAACTCTTTAATCAGAGATTTAGATTCGGTCTTACAAAAATTAAACACAACGTATCAAGAAGATCTTAAACAGGAGATAGAAGCTAAAAGCTTCTTTATGGAATAATGGCTATTAATCAGTATAAATTTTATGGGGTCACTTTAACTACAACAGATGAAACCACATTGTTGACTCCTTCTGCAGCGGGCGCAGGAGCGGTAGAGACTTTTATTATTAAATCCTTTCGCGTAACGAATAACACAGGTAACACCCCAACGATTACTATTACTAATAATGGTATTAATATTGTTAAAACACAAACATTATCAGCCAATGCAAGCACGGAGATACTAACCCTACCTTTAATTGTTGAATCAAATACTTCAATTAAAGTAACCATGAGTAGTTCTGATTCGGTATCAATAGGAATTAGCTACCTAAATATAACTCAAGAGGTAACAACATAATGGATAAAGTTAAGGTAAATGGTAAAGAAATACCTTTAATTAAAGTAGAAACAACCACTACTATTAAACATAAGGAAACGGGAGTGGTTTATAAAAATGAGGAAGAGTGGAAAAAACTGGGGATTGACCCTTCACAGATCCAAAGAGATGTGAAAGTAATGATCCCTACGCTTGATTTACTTGCAAAAACAAAGTAAGTTGGATATTCAGGTGAAATCCCTGCTCTCAATTAAGGATAAATTATGGCAACAAATGGTATTTTAGACATCGATATTCAAGAAACAGAAGACTTCAGGGATCCAGAAATGGAAATCTCTCCTGAAGAACAATTAGATATAATTAGAACTCTTACGGTTATGGGAGTTAACCAAGAAAATTATGGAGAGTTCACAGAAGAATTTAGAATTTGGAAACAAAATAATAATGGAACATTCGATATGTTCCTAGAAGAAAAATATGAATTACCACCAGGCACTATCACTAAAATTAAAACAGAAAAACAAATTGCTAGAGGTCCTGAAGATATAATGCAGACCGAAGACGAAATGACTATTCAACCCGGATCAGGGGACATGCTAGAAATTATGCAATCCGTAGGCGCTCCACAAAGAGCAGCTCGACCTGTTATAGATCCTTATGGAACTCCTCAAGGAGAAACACCTATACCAGCAGCTCAAGGCGGAAGGATTGGTTATCAAGCTGGTGAACAAGTATTACCGATGCCAAGACCGACTGAAGAAGATCCACGAGCAGGATTCTTTAGACGTATGGGAGCGATGCCTGAACAGACATTATTAAGACAACCTCAATCTATGAACGCTATGAATGCTATGAGCGGTCAGATGGGAGGTCCAGGTATCATGGGTGCAACACAAGATCCTTTCGGAGGTCTTCTTGAAGGAGATGTTTCGGGTATAGATGATGCCGGATTACCAGGACAACCTTTAGGTGAATACGAACACGAAGGCGCAGAACAACCACCATCATGGTGGGAGCGTATACGTACAGGAACTCATGACGGATCATTAGATCATTCTCTTGACATGGACACCATTATAGATTTTTTAAAGAAAATGGGAATGGCTATTACCAAAGAAAATATAGCTAAGGCTGCTGAAGCTTTAGGCATGGCCATGAAGTTTGGTAGCGTCCAAGGAATACCCGGATTAGGGATCGCAGGATTAAAAAGTCTAGGCGCACCTGAAGAGATTGAAGAAACTGAAACCGAAACAATTGGATTTCGAGACGGAGGAATTACTAATGCAGTTCCTAGACAAGGATTTTTTTTGGGAAAAGCAGTTAAGGCAATTACCGGCGGCGCTAAAAAAATTTTTAAAACAGCTAAGAAAGTATTAAAGAGCGACCTAGGTAAAGCAGCAATGCTATACTTAGCAACAGCAGGAGCATCAAACTATATGGCGGGTGCACCTAAAGGATGGAATTGGAAAAACTGGGTAACACCACAAAGTATAGGAGAAAATATTGGTTCAATATTTTCAGGTCCTACAGCAGCTACAAAAGGAGCTGAATTAGGAGCGGCTACGGCCACTAATGTTGCTCCTGTTAAAACTAGTTATGGATCAATTTTAACTGGAAAAGATGCTCTAACTGCAGGAGGAAAAAAAATAATTGAAGGAGCAGCACCATGGTACAAAAACCCATGGGTCACGATTCCTGGAGCAATGTTAGCTGGAGGAGCATACACAGCTGCAAACCCAGCCGATGTGCAATTTGATACGGGAAAACGAGATGAAGAAGTTAATAAATGGACTCAATGGTTGGCAGGCATTCC